>ENA-OPUE01000016-OPUE01000016.1-human-gut-metagenome-genome-assembly--contig:-NODE-16-length-151034-cov-4.912253_pt1 | contig 151034 bp, 164 predicted proteins | sample MGYA00241466_ERZ501924 | MGnify/ENA primary metagenome ERZ501924 (study PRJEB25962, sample SAMEA2042223) | human gut metagenome | biome: human gut; feature: human-associated habitat; material: faeces...
CCTGCGGGGCTAACGCCTACTGCTCCGGAGGCTCTTGCTACTGTAACTCAGGGTATACCGGTAATGCCAACTCCGGGTGTACTAAAGTAGAAACCTGTGTCAGCGGCGGCAGCAACTCTTGTTACGGCCAGACCTCAAGCTGCTCCTCTTCCCAGGTACAGACTTCTTCCTGCAAAGACTGTTCCGGCACTATGCATTATTCCTGCCGTGCTAAAACCTGCGCCGAACAGGGCAAAAAAGACTGCAACGGTTCTTGTATCAGCACCTCAGAATGCTGCGGTGGATGTTCTGCGGGACAGACCTGTAAAAACGGTACTTGCATTACAAGTTGTTCTCTGCCTGTCTGCATGGATAAAGTAACTTCCAAACCGGCAAACAGCCATTATATAACTTCTTCATGCACCGACTGTTCCGGAAGTCACACCATCAATAGCGGATGGAGATGCGACATCGGATATACGCAATCGGGCAATACCTGCGTCGCCGCATCGCGCTGTATGGCTCCGCTGCACGACCTCACCTGTAACGGCGTACTCTACTGCTGCCCATCCGGAGTTTATGATTGCAAAGACGCAACCGGAGGAAGCGGCCCCGGCGGAATAATAATGCCGACTAAATGTTTTACCGCTTCAACCACGCCGTTTGGCTAAAAAATAAAAACCCCGGATTAAATATCCGGGGTTTTCCTACTGTCTCTTGACTAACTACCGACATCTGTCAATCAATTCCGTCAAATAAAGATTTAAATCGCAGCTTTCGCGAAGATAAACCGGATCTTGTTCCAGATAGTCCCTCAACAACGGCTGTTCGGCAAAATCACGAACCAGCCGCACCAGAATAATCCCCTCCCTGTTGGCATATAACGATACCTCAAAAGGCAAATCGAAATAATCATTTTTCAACCATACTTCCGCCAGCGGATATTCCCGTTTGGTCTGATGAAAAATCATACATACCCGCAAACAATCAGATGCAAGATAACACATTTTTTCCCACAATTCCGTTTCTGCGGCAATCATCGGAAAGTAACACATAAACGCCGTTCCGAACTCATGAGCGCCAACATAGCCGGGCAGATTTGTTATGAAATTTTCTTCGTCGCCGTAATCGGCATGGTCGTTTTCTTCAGGGTAGTGAAAGCTGTCGAGACGAAAAGTTTCCAACGGTATGCTTTCTCTGTATTTGCGAAACAGCTCCGTCAACGAAAGCTCCCTGTCTTCCGGCGCCACATGAGAATTAACCTCCAAAATGGCCCGACGCATTTCCTTGAACCATTCCTGAAAATGCATTTCGATTTTCTTAACGATTTCCATAATCTGCAGAATTAAAAGTAAGGTTCATAAAATCACTTAAAGGTTTAACCTTTCCCTGCGCAATCCATGTTGACAGCTCAGGATATCTCTTTTTGGCATCGTCTAAAGATCTAACCGGACGAATGGTGAAAATACCGTTATACGCAACAAATATTTGTGCGTCACATTTAAACTCAACAACATCGTTAACCAGCCAAATTTCATAAATTGGACATTCGTCAAAATTATGCTCTACCACAAGTATCGATTCGTTGCCCTCCGTCAAACGGTAGAAAAAACGAGAGCGATGTTTTGTGCGGCAGCCTAAAAGTCTGAAACCCCAAGCTCTCGCCTGTTCCCAACCCTCAATCTCCGCCAATGCCTTTTTGTCTTCCCTTGTCAGTTCCGGCCACTCGACATGCATCATCATAAAAATGCCGGCCGCATACGACTGCAAAGGAGCACTTCCGCCGTACGCCGTAAAAATTTCGACATAGCTGACGTCATCCCGGTGCTTTTCCAAATCAACCTTAAAATCTTGTTCAAACAGTTCCAAAAAACCGCGTTTCCACTGCAAAGCCTTGCTTTCCAGAGAAGAAAACTTTTTTGTTTCCATAATATGTTGATAATTAAGTAAGTAATATAAATTTGAATACTACCTGCTTAACATATCAAATCATTTTTGTCTATTAATTTATGCTGCAGAGTTATTCATTCCGTAGCACTCCAGGTAAGCAATCCATTCTTCGCATCCCTGTTCCCTGAAAAACTCCTGCAAAAAGCCAACCATAAACTGATGCCTTATTTCCGCCTCTTTGCGTCCGGATTCGGTCATCATCATATCTTTGAGCTTTAAAAGCTTTTCAAAAAAATGATTAATAAAATTGTCCGATTTTCGGTTGGGCGTTCTGTATTCTTGTGCCGTCAGATTAACCTCCGGCCACGTATCTTTGTCAAAAATAGGCGTATCACACCGCGCCAGAGCATACGCCAAGCACCGTATCGTTCCCATCGCCCCGATAGCGTCCAACATATCCGCATCGGAAACAATCCGTCCCTCGAGACAACGCGGACGAATTCCCTGCAGCGATTTGTTATACCCCATGTTACGAATAATATCGCACACTTTTTCCTGACGTTCTGCCGTCACTTTCGCCGCCGCCATTATTTTTTTCGCATTGCTCAGCTCTGCGGCGCTTTCCGCACCAAACAATTTATAGTCGTCAACATCATGAAGCAGTGCCGCCAAACCGACAATCTCCTCATCGGCTTTTTCCTCCGCGGCCATACGCAGTGCAAGCTCATACACTCTTTCCACATGTTCATATCCGTGCCCCGTGTTGTCTGCCGCCAATAATGTCTTAACCGCAGAAATAATCTGTTCCCGCATAATTTATTTCCTCATTGTTCTGAAAGAATTGTGACAAATGGCAATCGCCAAAGCGTCAGAGGCGTCGTTGTTCTTCGGTTTGCACCCCGGAAGCAATATTTTAACCATCGTTTCAACCTGAGTCTTTTCCGCTTTGCCCACACCGACGACCGCTTTTTTAATTTTGTTCGGTTCATATTCGGTAACCGGAATGTTATAAAGCGCCGGCGTCATAATCACCACCCCGCGCGCCATACCCAATTTAATCGTCGATGTCGGGTTAGAATTCAGAAAAACCTGTTCAATCGCAGCTTCGTCCGGCTTGTACAGCTCAATGACGTTTTCCAGCGTATGCAGAATCATTGCCAGACGTTCCGGCAGCGGCAGCTTGGTGTCGGTGGGAATAAAACCGTCCGCCACATAACGCATCCGGTTGTTTTCAACTTCAATAATCCCCCACCCTGTTGACGACAGGCTCGGATCCAGTCCCAAGATTCTGACCATTTTTGCTCCTCATAAAAAAATCCGCTGTAACAGTTATACTCTCACAGCGGATTAACGTCACCCTAAAACCGATACTATTCCTCAGGATTCAGCTGTTGCATGATTTCATCGGAAATTTCGGCATTATGATAAACGCGTTGAACGTCGTCGTCATCCTCTAACGCATCGACAAAATCAAAAAACTTTTGAGCCGTTTCCAAATCGTTAATCGGCGTTTTAACCATGGCTTTCCAGTCAAGACGGGAAGCGGACGGCGTACCGAACTGTTTTTCCAAAGCCTCGGTGACCGTACTCAAATCATCGGGAACCGTCTCGATTTCATGATTTTCTTCATCGGAAACCACGTCATTGGCACCGGCTTCCAAAGCAGCCTCAAACATCTTGTCGGCATCGGCGGCAGCCAACGGATACTGAATAAAGCCGATACGCTCAAAATTAAAGGCAACGGAACCGCTCTCGCCCATAACGCCGCCGCGTTTTCCGAAAACCGTGCGTACATTTCCCGCCGTACGGTTTTTATTGTCCGTCAAAGCCTCTACGATAATCGCGACTTTTCCCGGACCAAAACCTTCATAACGTGCAGATACAAAATCGTCGCCGCCCTTGTCCGTGCTGGCTTTCGCAATTGCCCGCTCAATATTGTCTTTTGGCATACTTTCGGCACGGGCAGCCTGAATGGCCAAACGCAAACGCGGATTTTTGTCAGGTTCCGGAAGGCCGCTCTTGGCAGCAATGGTAATATCACGGGCCAGTTTTGCAAAAATCTTAGCTTTTTTGGCGTCCTGAGCGCCTTTACGATACATAATGTTCTTAAACTGGGAGTGTCCAGACATTGTATTAACTCCTTCAAAACTATAAACTCGGGTGAGTTATACAACAACATCGCCGCATTCGCAAGATTTTTTTAGCAAAAAACGCAACACGAAACAAACCGGCTCAGGAACCCCTGCCGCCTTTTGCGTCAGTTCCCCGCCGGAGTCGACTGATTGTCTTTAAGAACCATATATTCCAGCTTGTTGTTGTCGGCGCTGATAACGCGGAATCCGATGCCGTTGATGTCAATCAGGCCCGAATTAATGGGAAAGCTCATATTTTCAAACGTTCCCCGCTGTCCGTTTTCATCGTTAAACTGAAGATACGTGAACCAAATGCGGTCAAGACGGACACCGTCGTACTTCAGGTCAAAACCCTGAACCGGTTTGGTCTGTTCGCTTTTTGAGGTACGCACGTTAACCATATGCAGGTTTTCCGGATAAGGATAAAACAGCGAATTAAGCAGCACCAGGTTGTCACCTTTTATTTCGCCCATTTTCTTATAGAAATACCCTTTTTCGTCGATGAGAAAAACAAAGTTCTCCAATTCGCTGGGAATCAGACGATAATACGTATCGCCGATGTACACGTCGCCGATGAGCTTGTATTTTTCGGTAGTTATAAACTTGTGCGGAATGGAAGCGCTGTTTAAGGCCCCGTCAACGTTCGGCCGGACATAAATCTGACTGTAAAAGTCCTTACGGTAAACTTTGTTGTTAAGTACCGAATACCCTTTGTATGCCGTCATGGATTCGTTGAGTTTAAAGTTTTTCTCGTCAATAAACTCGCTCTTGAGCAGCTTGGGCTCATTGTCGTAAAAACTGATTTTATAGCCGTTTAAAATGTCAAAAAAGTTTTTACGGGAATCCCAGATGCTTATATCTCCGGCATAGACGCAGCCCGCAAGCATTGACAACGTTAACAGCATACACAACTTTCTCATTTGGCATTCTCTTCATAAATTAAATTTATTTTTAATTATTATACTATAAACTCGCTTTAGTAAATAAATGTTTATAACCAAGAGGATAATTCTGAAATGATGAGCAGCTGCTGGCAGGTGACCTTTCGTCCTGCCGCTCCGGACAACGAAACTCTGGAGAACTTTCTTGAGCAATATTTTGAAGTGACCGCCTGCAATTATGACGACGACGGCAACGATGAATATGTCGGGTACCAAAGCGGAACGTTCGACGAAAAGGCTATGGTCGAAGCCGCACACGCCGCAGCAATCAATCTGCCGCCATACGAAGTCACTTTTCTGGAAAGTTCCAATTGGCTAAAAGATTATGTCATCAAATTTGCCCCTTTTGAAACAGAAGACTTTATGTTTTACGGCATTCACGAAACCTCTTGTCCCCAAACTTCGTTGATACCCGTCCAAATATATGCCGCAACGGCTTTCGGCTCTGACCACCAAACCACCCGCTCCTGTATCAAGGCGCTCAGCAGGCTGTATCATCAAGGCTTTTCCGCAGACAATATTTTGGATGTCGGCACCGGCTCCGGCATTCTTTCCCTTGCCGCGGCAAAACTGTGGGGAAAAAAATGTGCGGTCACGGCCGTCGACATTGATGAAGAAGCCGTCTGGGTCACTCGCCAAAACGCGCAAAACAACAGCGTCGACCATCTCATAACTGCCGAAGTCAGCGACGGTTTTCATGCCGGAATCGTTAAACAAAACGCTCCCTATCAACTGATTTTGGCCAATATCCTTGCCCGTCCGCTTTTGGACATGGCGCCGGACCTGGCCGCATCGCTGGCTTCCGGCGGTTATGCCGTTTTGTCCGGGTTTGTTGAAGACCAGGCGGATTGGATTATATCGTCATATCAGCAAAACGGGCTCAAACTTATTGAATTATACGCGTTGGACAACTGGCGTGCCGCCCTTATGATGAAAGATTAAAAACATGACACTTGCCGAACTTCAAAAAGCACTGATAAAATTTAACCTGGACGCTTACATCGTCACCCGCAACAATATGTTTCTGGGGCAAGACATTCTGCCGGAAGAAAACAAAGTCCGGGAACTTTGCGGTTTCAGCGGTTCCGCGGGCAATATGATTGTTTTTCGCGATAAGGCGTTTCTCTTCGTGGACGGCAGATATGAGCTTCAGGCGCAAATGGAGGTTGACGCCTCCGATATCGCCGTCGTCTGCACCCGTGAAAGCCTCGCCACCTGGATGCAAAACAACCTTGCCGAACCGTGCACGATTGCCTATGATCCCTGGTGTCATTCCGTCAGCGAAGTCGATTACTGGAACCGCTCGCTAAAAAGGCATACTTTTGTCGAAGACGGCCGCCGGCTTTTGGGCTCCCGCCTTTCTGCCAAGGAATGCGAAATTTTTGAACACGATATCCGCTTTGCCGGGATCTCCATGGACGAAAAAATTTCATATCTGACCGAATTTATGCAAAAAGGCAAATTAGACGCTTTTTTCATCAGCGAATGCGACGCCGTTTCCTGGCTGCTTAACCTGCGTTCAGACTGCCTGCCCGACACCCCGATTATCAGAGCCTTTGCCTTGGTTGACAAGTCAGGAGAGGTCAGCCTCTTCACCAACGACTTCAAAAAAATAGAAGTAGAACTGGCAGCCTACAAAGGACTTAACATCGGTCTGACTTACAACCAGACCCCCAGACAAATCCAGTCGATTATGAAAAATCACAAGATTTGGATGTCTAACATACCGGACCCGATTCAACTGTGGAAAGCCGTAAAAAACCCGATAGAAATATCCGGTTTCAAAAACGCCCACCGCCGGGATGCCGTCGCCGTCATAAAGTTCCTTTACTGGCTGGAACACAACTGGCAGGGCTGCAATGAAATGGATGTTGTCCGAAAACTGCACGAGTTCCGCGCTGCTGGAGAACTTTTTTATTCCAACAGTTTTGAAACGATTGCCGCCTTCGGCCCTGACGGAGCAATCGTGCACTACCAGCCGACACCCCAAACCAATCGCGAACTGACGGCCGATTCTGTTCTTCTGCTGGACAGCGGAGCCCAATATTACGACGGAACAACCGACATCACCCGGACAATCGCGATAGGTTCTCCGGAAAAAGAAATTGCCGACAGCTTCACTCAGGTGCTCAAAGCCCACATCGCCGTCGCATCCGCCTGTTTTCCCGAAAACGCTTCCGGTTGTGCCTTGGACGGCCTGGCCCGCGCCCAACTTTGGAATTTCGGCAAAGACTACAATCACGGAACCGGCCACGGCATCGGCTGTTTCCTGAACGTTCACGAAGGCCCGCATAGCCTGTCTGCCCGCAATACCGGCGTTCCGTTGAAAAGCGGTATGATTTCTTCCATTGAACCCGGTTACTACAAAGAAGGGGCTTATGGCATCCGTATTGAAAACCTGGCCTACATTGTTAATGCCGATAATGAGGAATTTCCCCTGCCGATGCTAAAATTTGAGCCTTTGACTCTGGTTCCCATTGATAAACGGCTGATTAATAAATATTTATTAAACCACCACGAAACCGCTTGGCTCAATCAATACCACCGCCGCGTTTTTGAAGAAATTTCACCTTTATTGGAACCTGAACTGCAGCAGTGGTTGGAAAAAGCCTGCGCACCGTTATAACCGCCGGAATTAAGGAAATCCCCTTAATGTCCGGACATTAAGGGGATTTAAAATGCGATACATTTACTTTTTCGTTTGTTTGCTGGTCTTGAGCCTGCCGGCCCGTGCCCAGGTCGAAAATACCGACGGCTACCCTTCTCAGCCGTTGCAGGAATATTTTGACGAAGCCAACCCTAATTATGACAAGTCAATTATCTACGTATTTTTTAATAACGAACCCTGTTACACCTGTGCCCAAGCCATCAGTATGATAGAACAGGTTTACAACAACAATTTTGCCGACCGCTACAATATTTTTCTGATTAATTACGCCAACGACCAGGAAAACGACTTTATTCAAACCTACAACCTGACGCAGCCTCTTGAAGTCGTCCTGGTTCAGATTAACGACGGCGCCAGTTTCGGCTATCGCAAACTCGAAAATTTGCAAGATATGACAAGTGATCCGGTAAGTTTCAACGACTATCTTGTCAATCAGATAAACAACTTTCTGGGCAATCAGTAATACCTTGAAATCGCTGAGTTTATCCACAGAGTCTGCACGCGCACGTTGCAATAGTTGACATCAGTGAACATTAAATTAAAATTTGTAACGTGACCTGGACGATGAACTTACTTAGAACAATAACTACATAAGGAATAAAAAAATGACAAAAGGAACAGTAAAGTGGTTCAATACCAGAAAAGGTTACGGCTTTATTTCTCCCGAGGGTGGCAGTAAAGACGTCTTTGTCCACATTACCCAACTCGAGAAAATAGGTTTGCGCCACCTTACTGATGGCCAGAAAGTCAATTTCGAAACATATGATGACCGTGGTCGTATAGCTGCCGGAAATCTGAAGATTTTAGACTAGTCTTGCCATTAAAAGAAAACCTTTTATGAGTTTTCTCATAAAAGGTTTTCTTATTCCCTAAACCGGATTAATTTTATCAATCTTGTCCGCCCGAAAGATTTTTAACTTCTCCAGACGCTGTTTTTTGACAAACCGCAGATAACTCTCGTATAAAATCAGAATAATGCCGGAAACAACCAGCGGCATCAAATAATAAATGATGCGATAGGCAATTAAAGCACCAAACAACAGGGCTTGGTTATGCTCTCCGGGAATAATATACATAAACAGCCCTTCAAACACGCCCAAACCGCCGGGAACCTGACTGAAAACGCCCAAAACCTGCGCAATGATAAATACGCCGATAAACACGTCAAACGAAATGTCAACAAAAGGTATCAGAGAAAAATAAAGAACCAGTGACGCCATCAAAATGTCCGCACCGCCGATAAACACCTGCGCCAGCGCCATTTTAAAAGAAGGAATGTCAAACTCAATTTCCTTAATCACAATCGGCTTCCGGTAAAACAGCGTCGCCCCAAAATAAAGAACCAACCCTGCTGCGGAAATCACCGTAATGACCAACGTCGTCATTTTAGAAATCGACCCTTCTCCAAAAGCATGGTTCGGCGTCAGAAAATATCCCATGATAATCAGAAAAAAACACGCGACCAGATACGTAAAACCGGAAAACGTAACCATTCTTACAATTTCAGCGCCGTGAAAACGCCACCGCGTATACAGACGATAACGGATTGTTCCGCCGGAGACTATGGCATGCCCGGCATTGTTGCTGACTGAAAACCCGATAAAACCGGCAAAAATCCATTTCAGAGGAGAAAGTTTGCGTTTAATGTAACGAAGAGCCAGATAATCATAGGACGACAACGCCACATATCCCAAAAACGACGCGATGCAGGCCAACCACAAATTTCGCGCCGGAATACTGAACAAAGCTGCCTTAATGTCTTCCCAGCTGTATTTGGAAAGCTGCAAATACAACATATACGCAGCGATTACAAAGAAAAACAGCCCGGCCCAGGAAACCGCCTTTTTTATCAAACGTTTTGTTTTAAAAGCCATATATACTTCTTTCATAAACTCGGCCGGACTTCCGGCACGCTAATACCATTACCTTGTAATATGATATAAAAATAGTTAAATATCAATTTATATTGCTATTTATTATTAATAATTTCTTGTCGTGAATCTTCAAGCCGGACAAAAATCAAAGCCGCGTAAAAAGTTTTTCTTCCTGCTAATTTTTATTGACAAGAGAAAACCCTTAATATATAAAGTCTCGTGTTAATGCCGACATAGCTCAGTTGGTAGAGCTACTGATTTGTAATCATTTATATTTTCTAAAAAAATCCACAAAATATTTAATAAATTCAACGTGTTGCAAGATTTGTTTTCTATGCAAACCACCGCTTTTTTGCCCGAGTGAGCGTCGGGTGAGTGGATTAAAAACAATCTAAAACAGTATAAAACATTTTATATCAATACCTTAAAAACGAAAAATAATCCGCAGCAAGGCGGATTATAAAAAATAGGAAATGGCTTTATTAGAATTAGAAGTCCACGACATCAGCTAAAAGTTCAGCCGCTTTTTGAATCGGCTTTTGCGAAAGGTAAGCATAACGCTCTGTCGTCCTTTGGCTTTTATGGCCAAGCATTTTGCTTACAATATATAAAGATTCGCCATTTTCAACGCAAATACTTGCTCCCTGATGGCGCAAATCGTGTATGCGGTAATCATCAATTCCTGCGTTCTTCAATATTGTTCCCCACGCTGTTTTAACGCTTTTCAAATGGGATTTATAGCCTTTTCCTTTGAAAATGTAATCATTTAATTCTCTTTCCGGTCGTTCATAAAGTTGTTTCAATATCTTAATAGCCGTGTCATTCAAATATATAGGTTTCCATCCGGTCTTGCTTTGAGGTTGAAAGAGAATTTGACGTTCCCAGTCTAATCTGCTCCATTGTCCAGTCAGGATTTCATTTTTACGAGCTGTTGTCATTAACAAAATTTTGATAGCGGAAACAGTATAAATCATTTCTTTTTTGCGTTTTATCGCCGCCACAAGCTCTGTTTTTAATGCCTCAAGCTCACTATCACTTAATATTCTCTGCCTTTGTTCTTCGGGATAATGAGCAATACCTTCAACGGATATATTTAAGTTTCTCTCTTTGCGAATCAGTTTACACAAGACGCTGGCCAACGCTAACATTCGATTTGCACTGTACGGCGTATTGGCTTTTGCGATATGTAATATTTCAAAATCTTTTCCGGTTAAATCCAATAACTTTTTATGTCCTAATTTGGGTTTTATATCATATTCCCAATAGGTCTTATTATTTTTGAGATATTTTTCAGGATTTTTATGTTTAGGAACATAAAACTGAACAAAATAATTATCCCAAAAATCTGCAAGCGTTTCACATTCGCGATATTCAACCTTTTTTTCCTGAGGATCTTCGCCATTCTTAACTCTAAGCAGCAACTCTGCCGCTTTTTCTCTGGCGATTGGAACCGTCATAAAAGAAGTTTCTCCAAACAAATAAAAACGCTGGATTGCATTTTTTCCACCAGCGCAATGGTAATATCTTAAAACAAACTTCTTTTTACCGTTGGGAATGACCTTTAAGCCAAAACCGGTAATCAGGTCGTCCCATATATAATAAATTTTATCAGTTATTTCAGCCTTCTGCACAACTGCTTGTGTTATATGAGCCATTTTATTTTCCTCTTAAAAAATTATAACTACCAATAATACTGGCATACCCACCGCCGGAAGCAAGTTCTTTTTTAGTAAAAATCAATAGGTTACATAACAAAACAGTTTATTCCATTTGTAGACTGTTAATATTATGATTAGAAAAATTACATTTTATTTAGAGGCTTGAATTAGAAGTTTTTTTATATCATTTTGAAATTTATCAAATTTTTGAGATGAGCATAACAGAATGGAAATGTATTGAATTTTTTCTCTTGCCCATTTTGGCATTTCATCAAGTTTTATTGGGGCAGTCCATTCTATTACAGAAGTATTATTATGTGCACATCTTAAAAAATTAAAGTTTTTATTTCTTATTAAATAAGAATGAAACTCATTCCCCAGAAAATTTTTACATTGCGTAAAAAAGAGTACATCTTCGGCCATACTAATTGGAGGAATACCACCGAAATTTTTGACAGCTTTTTTCCATAAATTCATTGAAAATACATGCATAGCTCCTTCATAAGATATAGGAGAAAAAGCTAAACATTTTAACTTTGAATATCTATTTTTAACTAACAAATCATAGGATTCATTTGTTTGGGAATTATATAATTTCACATCCTTAGATATACCGGGTATCCAATAATTATTAGCATCTTTACGTAGTTTTAAATCATGAACTCCACAAATGGGCATAGTTGTTTCTTCTTTAAAATTACAAGTTAACCATTTAGAGATACGAATATAATCATAGTTCCGTATTAGATTACTCATTGTTGAAAAATAATTCTCATCTCGAAAATCGTCATCATCAGCATAACATACAATATCACCAGCTCCGAATGTTTCTTCCAATGCGGCTATTGCCATATTCCTCTTCATTCCTATACTTGGACGAGAGGACAAAAACTGTTTTTCTAAAGATAATTCTACAGGATAACCTTCATCCCAAGGAATAAAATAGTCCCAAGCTTTCACAATTTCTAAATATTTTTTAAAATTCTGATGATTATCGGTTATGCAGAAATCCATTGCCTTAGGAAATAATTTTTTATACCTCTTAATAGCTTCCTCTTTATTCGGAATATGGATATATATAATATTTCTATAAATACTTTTGCCTCGTTCAAAAATTTCCAATGGTTTAGGACTGGAATCTATAATGCATAAACGAATATTTTTCTTACTTATTACCGATTTTATCAGATAATATATACCTATTTTTCTGATTATAGTATCTTCTGTGGAACGAAATGTTGGGCAAATAACATTTATTTTTTTCATTTGCATATTTTCTTTTAATAGAGTTAATATGTATCATACTAAATAATAATGGAAATATTTGCAATGAATTTTATCTTTATTACACGGCGGCCAACACCTCCTTTGTTTTTGGGTGGAGCAGAGATTACTCATAATTATTTAGCTGAAAAGTTGGCAAAACGTGGACACTGTGTTTATTTTATTGGAAGTTTAGATGACCCCAATTTCCCAACGACAGAACGATATAATTACTATTATAGTACTCTTAAGAATAATAAATTTGTAAATTTTGTTTCTCAAACTCCGGAAGAGATTATTTATGAGTATAAAGGAATTAAATGTTTGGTCAATTCGCAAAGCAATCTGGTATCAAATTTTCACAATCTACTTATTTCTATGCCTAATATAGCAGCGATAATTACCTCTATGGAAGGTTGTTCTGAATTTATTAAAATTGCAAAAAGTAAAGGGATTTATACAATAGGATGGCTTCATTCTAGCAATCAAGAGGGATTAGAGGCATTAAAAGGTTTTCCGGATTTACTATTAAGCACCTCAGAATTTATTAAGCAAAAATCCCTAAAATATTCACATTGTGTAAATTCCGTGTTTTATCCAGCTTTTGATAAACTTTGTTACACACCTACAGCAGGTAAATTTTTAACTTTTATCAACCCTGTTAAAGAAAAAGGAGCTGATTTTATACTAAAATTAGCTCAATCACTTCCTGAAGAACATTTTATTTGTGTTGAAGGATGGTATAAGAATAAGGAATTCTGTTCCCAAATGTTGTCTAATATGACATATTTTCCACCGCAATTTAATATGGATAAAATATGGAAAAAAACAAGAATATTACTAGTTCCGTCAAATGTTCCAGAGGCTTTTGGTAGAGTTATTGTAGAAGCGAATTTGCACGGAATTCCTGTAATTGCACATAATGTAGGCGGTATCCCAGAAGCTATGAACGGAGCTGGTATTCTTCAAAACAGCTTGAATATTAAAGATTGGATACAATCTATTAAAATAATTGATAATGATAAAAACGCATACAAATTAAAAGCGATAACTGCTGCTCAAAAATTTACCAGAGATGTTGTGACCGAATTTTTATTCCTTTGTGGAAGTTTTAATAGTAAATAATCTCGTAAATTTTAGATTTTTCATCAGCTAGTTTTGATAAAATAATATTTTCTGTCAAATCAATAAATTGGCTTTTATAACACATTAAGTTTTTTATTTTTTGTTCAATTTGTGCGGAATTTAGTTCTTTTTTGTATTCTTTTATATTGTGTTCTGAAAACCATTGTTTTAAGTTTCTTTTTCTATTCTCTAGATTATTTTTATATGATAAATAAGGAGACTCTGCATAAAATTTAATCTCAAAATTTTTTAATAATTCTTCATAGTTCTTTTGTATTATATTAAAGATTTGAAGATGGTTATAATGCTTTCCAACCCCTAATGGGCAGTATATTGTAAATTTTTTATTTATTTTAGCCAAAGATTTTATCTTATACATTAGCATTTTCTCTAAATTATCATTGCTTGGCACATTATAATAAAAAGAAAAAGGATTGCCCTGCATTCCTCTATCGTGAAAGTCTAATTTAATAAAATTTAAATTATTAAAGGAAGTAAATGATTTTTCTTCATTTTCCCGAATGTTTGATACAGAAATATTTTTTGAATTATAATTTTGATTTTCTATATAATTTGATATTGTAAACACATCTATTAGCAAGCTATTAGGTTTAATAAATGAACTCAATGAAAAGGCTATGTCATCGTAATGAGGAGATAAATAAATATCTTGCATAAAAAAAACTTTCATATTAACGTTACACTAACGATAATACAATTTTTTTAAGGCGCAATATGAAAAAGCAAAATATTTTTATAGATTTTGATGGTACGATTTGTTTTGATTATTTTTGGAGATCTGCTCCAAAAGAAATAAATGCAACAATCGTAAAGTTTCTCTTTCAAGATAATGTCCATTTAATTGAGAACTGGATGAGAGGAAAATTTTCTTCTGAAGAAGTTGTTAAAAATATTTCTCAAAATACAGGACTAAATTATACATTGATATGGGATATTTTTGTAAAAGATTGCAAAAATATGTATGTTAGACCAGAGATTTTACAGGTCGTTTCGAAATGTAATGTGAATAACAATACAATTTTGATAACAGATAATATGGATTGTTTTAACCGTTTTACGAATCCTCAATTACAATTTGAAAAGTATTTTTCATATGTCTTTAATTCATGTGATTATGGCGTCTTAAAAGATGATGTACCTACTAAATGTCTATTTAAAAAAATTATTGATTTGTATGATTTTGATATAAAAAAGTCTGTTTTGCTTGATAATTCTGAAAAAAATTGCAAAATCTTTTCTGAATTAGGAGGAACAAGTTTCTTAGTTAAAAACGCAGACGATACATTATCAACCCTGAAAATGCTGGAATAGAGAATGATTATAGCACTAGAAGGTGGAATATGCAGTGGAAAAACGACCTTAGCCAAAGAATTTGAGCGTCAAGGTTTTTATTTGGTGCCTGAATATATGGATATTATTCAGCCATGTGAAGAAAATAGAATAAACGATTTAGTATCTTCGAATCAGAGTGCTATAAATGTTTTTTTAGAAATAGAGAAGAGACGAAAAGAAATTTATTTGGAAAATTGTAGTGATAAAAATGCAATATTAGATAGAAGCTATTTAACATTATTTGCTTATGAATATGCAATTGGAAGGAATATAAGCAATATGGAGTTTCCAGATTTATATCAAAACGTTATAACTCCTAATTTAATAGTATTTTTAGATGTTAATGATGAACAGCGCATAAAACGTAGCCATGATAGATGCGATGAAAATATGCCTGAAATCTTTTTAAATCATAACTTTAATAAAAGATTAAAGCAGTTTTTTTTGAAACAAAATCAAGTTCCTTGTGTGTTCTTAAATACGGAAAACTTAGATCCATTAAAGATGGTAAATTTAATGCAATCTATGCAATTAAAAAATACTCACCAATCACAACAATGGTTTCTGAATAAATTTTATAATCTGCGTTAATCTAAATAATTCTTAAAATATCCAGTCATATTTGCCATTTGCAGATTTGGAGAATCCCAAGTATCAAAAACTTCCTGAGTTAAGCTGTTTCCATGGATAACTTTTACACTTAGTCCTAAAAGGCTTAACTGGATAAAAGCCATATTGACGCATAGCGGGTCAATATCGGTGGCCTCAATATAAAGTTTACCGCCCAACTGCTCATAACCGTGATTTTTTAAACATTGGACGATTCCCAATACCATTGCACCGGAGCCACAAGCCGGTTCGGCAACTCTGCAATAACCTTTTTCGGCGATTGCTTTCTCAAAACCCTCATCAAAAGTGATTTCTGCCATAAATTCGCAAATATGGGACGGTGTGAAAAATTGGCCGTTGAAATGTTTTCCTAGGTTAAGCTCCATAAAGATTGTTCCGAGATAGTCTTTAGGACTTTCTAACAACAATCTGGTTAAATCGGCTAACATTTGTGGGAAATAAACGCACATAGCAAACTAACTAAGAACTTTTTTAATTTTAGATATTTATTATAACGTTTAGTACGATAGGGATAAACAGTTTCCTTAATCAGAAAGTCTAACTCTGGTAAAACCAGATTTGCATCAAATCTGTTAATGTTAGCAAATCCAGTTTTAATCATATCTTGAATGGGAATTTTATTTTCCCAGACTTTGGTCATTAAATGGCATAAATCATCACTATCACCAACAGAAAACAACAAGCCGGCATTTCCGTTAAGTAAAATTTCTTTAGCACCATCTGGTGCATCACTAGCTATATTAAGGGTCTTAAGCAATGCCCCTTCGATTAAAACAATGCTTAACCCTTCACTTGGAGATGATAATATATTGCCAGTTGCATATTTAATATATCCTAAGGGATTATCTAAAATCCCTGTAAAAATAATGTTTTTATCTAATTTATATTTTTTTACGATTTGTTCGTATTCTGCGCGTTTTTTACCATCGCCAATAAAATATATCTTTGCATCAGTATGTTTTTTTGCAAATTTACGAAAAGCCTCTATTACCGTTAAATGATCTTTATCTTCATGCATCCGTCCGACAAAAACAAAATACTTTTCACCTGCTGGAGGATGGGGAGCATCATTTGCCAGCATTTTTATTTCTTCAGTATCAATTAAATTATACATCCTTACAATTTTATCAGAATACTGAGGTGCTGACTTTAACAATTTTTCTTTGAAAGAATCTGTTAAACAAACAAATTTATCATAACAAGTTAAAAATCTTTTATTATTTTTATCTAATTTTTCACTATATGGAACAAAACTAGAATGATACCAACCAATCTTTGGAATATTTAATTTTTTTAATATTGGATAGAAAGAACAGTTAAAATAATCTACTATTAAATCTTGATTTGATAAATATCTATGTATCAAAAATCTGTGCTTTATCCTAAAAAAGAAACGCCTGATTTTCCATATTTTTTTAGCTAAAAAATTGCGTGGCTTTTCGCCCAATGCATCAAATTCATTAGAAATTTCTATTAAAGGGATACCCGTTTTTGCAAAAAAATCCAAAAAATATTTTTCATAAACAGGATTATTTACTAAAACTGTAAGCTCATATTCGGACATATGGCACATTTTATCTAAAATTCGGACTAAACATTTTTCAATGCCTCCGGTTATAATTTGTTGCATACAAAATGTAACTCTAATTTTTTCCATAAGTTTAGTACCCGACTTTTATTCGAAACGCATTAAAAAACGACAATTCAAATATTTTGTGTTTTAAATAAGGGAAAAAATTAATTTCAATTTTTTTCAAACCTCTAGTTTTTATTGATAATGGTTTTGAAATGATTAACCCCAATCGTTGGGCTGGAGTTAACCATGCAAGTTTCTTTATTGATCCAACTTTCCAAAATGGAATTGGTGCAGAAAAGAGAGGAACATAAATGCTATTATCTGCATATGGAGATTTTTTTACTGAAAACATTTCCATAATATCTTGTTTTGCAGGCTTATTTACATAGATATCCAAAAGTATCAGTGAATTTAATGGAGAAAAATAAATATCTTTGCCACCAAATTTATTAAAGACATCTTGAACAAAATTCATCACACCTTTTTCTATTTTTTGATAAATTTTTTGACGAGATAACTCAGCTTCAGAAACGGATGTCTTTCGCACCGGCTTCCCATAATGTAATGTAATAATAGGATTCTCAGGAGACGAAAAAATAAGTTCTATTAAATCACATTTATAATCTTTTACAAAAAGATCTCTTATTTCAGCTGAAAAATAATCACGGTGTTCTGCATCATACACACATTTTTGACCAGAAAGAGTTAATACATAAAATCCAATTGTTTTCGTGTGAGACTCTTTTTCAATAAGGCGTTGCCCTGATAATTGACCGCTAATACTATCTACAACTCCAATTATGTTAGAATGAGATGTTAATTTTTTAATATATTCTCCATAACCTGTTCGTTCTTTTTCCTCTCGAGCCAATTTTCTAAATTCATCTACATTCTTTTCGATAAATTTCTGGTATGATAAATTTCCGGGATTTTTATGAAAATACTCACAAACAATTTTAGGTTGTTCTTTTGATAATGGATTATAATCCAAATTAGCTGTATAATTCAGTATACGGGGAGCATATACATAGCTCGATTTGATATCCTTACTAAACATCTTAAAAACTTTTTCCATAAGATATCCATCGCGAGCTATAAATAAAATATTGTCTAATCCGTTACAACGAGCAGTTTCATATATCCAACGAACATAACTGTATACAACCGGACCTGCATATTTATACCCAAAATCTTCCCAATAATCACCCGTTGTTTGTTTCTGCGAGGCTAATGCCGTAGTTATTGACGCACCTAAATAACTCTTTTGGTGTTTATAAAATTTTGCAAATTTTTTGTTTTGATGCAGAAAAGTTTCCGAAACCTTAGAATAGAAACAGGCTTTAATACCATGCTTTTTGGCTTGATAAAAATCAGATTTCTTATTATCTCCGATGTGTAGTATTTGATGAGGCTTTACATTTAAATCCTGAACCATATAGCTATACATATCGCCTCTATCTTTACGCAGATTTAATAAATTAGATAAATAAATTTTGGAATAATCTGCAATTTTGTTCTTTTTAAGTACTTTTTCAATAAATTGAATAGGCAGATACATATCACTGCAAATAACAACTTTTTTTCCCGAGTTGAGTGCATAATCATAAATTTGTTTTATTTCAGGATTAATTACAAGCGATTGGAATTCCATATCCATCTCGGCTTGTTTTATATTATCTAATTCCGGAAGCATTTTGTATATATCATCAATATTCGCCTCTTTTTTTGTTCCATATTTCTGATAGAACAAAGTTTCCGCATTTTTCCGTTGTTCAGAAAATCCCGGACAATCGTATATCTTTTCCAAATGCAAAAATAAATCTTCAGGTTTCATATATGGTCGCAACAAAAGTGTATCAAAAATATCAAATGATACGATAGAAACCTTATCTACATATCTATAAATATTATGCAATTTCATCAAGTTAAGCTTTCATTGAATATAATGGAATAAAACCAAACAAATACACTTTGGACTTATTGGGCATTTTTTTATTTTTATCAAAGGAATAAAACCAAACAGCTTGAGCCAGAGTCGCCTCTTACAAAGCGGTTGTTTTATTTGTTGATATAAATAAGGATATTCTTTAGCCGCAAAACATCTACATAATGCATCAGCATTAATCATTTTCTCTTTTTGGAGATGTGATGTGTTTCCATCAAAATTGCGATATTTTACCAAAACTTCCTGAATATTGTGAAACATTGTATATTTCAGCAATTGCAAAACAATCTTATAATCTTCAGCCGGAGAATATTCTTCTTCATACCGGATTCCATACTTATTTAAAACTGATGCGCGCACCATCATCGCAGTATGAGCAATAACATCTGCCTGCATTAAGGAAACTTTAATGTCCAAATTGTTTTCTGGGTGAGTAGTTACTTTCTTTTTAGGAAAATGTTCAAGTTGACCACTGATAACGCCTACCTCAGAATGGGTTTCTAAAAATGAAACTTGCTTTTCTAGTCTTGTTGGTACAGAAATATCATCGTGGTCAAAAACAGCTAAATACTCACCTTGAGCCATATCAATCAGTTTATTGCGGCTAGCAGAAATACCCAAATTTTTTTCATTTTTAAAATATTTAATCCGTTTATCATTGTAAGATTTAACAATCTTCTCTCTATCATCTTCGGGACAATCATCTAAAATCAAAAACTCGAAATCTAAAAAAGTCTGCTCCAAAATGCTTTCAATAGCTTCACGCAGATAAATTTCCTGCGTTTTATAAATCGGCATTAACACAGACACCTTAAACATAGTCATCCCCAATATTCGTCCAAAATTTAAAACAACGAACGTTAAATGATTGCATTTAATGAACGTTAAACAGAGTCAAGAGATGTTCTTAAGTGTTATGTTCCTACGTCTTGGAAAATAAAAGTTTTTTTGAGTACAGATTAATAAAATACTTGATATATATTTTTTATTTAGATATACAAAAAACTAACGTTCGTTAGGTTTTTAGGGTAAAAAATAAAGAATACCCCTTTGATAAATAGAGATTTTTTTATTTTCTTTTCAGAAAATTATAGATTGTTGTAATGCTAACTCCTAAAATTTTTGCAACTTGTGTTTTGGGAACACCTTTGTGTAATAAGTTAATAACTTCTTGTTCTTTACCATCAAGAATATGCTTTTTATTTTGACTACCAAATTCTCGACCTAATTTCCGACCAGTAGCTCTGATTCTGTGCAAAGCCTCTTTAGTCCTTTGACTGATAAGATTTCTTTCTATTTCCGCTGACAACGAAAAAGCAAAAGCCAAAACTTTGCTTTGAATATCTGCCCCGAGCCGGTAATTATCTTTAATCGTCCAAACTTGAGCCTCTTTTTTCATGCAAAGATTGAGAATTGTCATTATTTGCAAAAGGTTTCTGCCAAGGCGAGAAATTTCCGAGCAAATCAAAATATCATCTTTCTTGAGTTTTTTTAAGATTTTGCCTAATTTTCGCTTTTCAAAATCTTTTGTGCCGCTAATGGTTTCTGTTATCCATCTATCAATCTTAATTTGTTCTTTCTCGCAAAAGTTATTGATTTCAAATTCTTGATTTTCAAGAGTTTGTTTGTCTGTCGATACGCGAACATATCCGTAAATCATAGTGTTCTCCTTAAAATTTGATACAAAAAAAGGCCTCCCGTTAGTCATAACGAGAGGCACACATTTCATCATATATTATGTTATTGCAGTCAATTGGCCTTTTATTTACCAGTCTTTTCACTTCTGACAATTTCTACAATGCCGAATGCGGAAACTGCCAGCGCGACAATATGTTCCACTAATTCAGGACTGATTGCCACGCCAAGACCGGATAACAGACCGATTAAACCGCGCCACGTGGATGGTTGGTTGAGTTTTAAGAGTTCAATAAGTTTAAGCATTTTCATTCCTTTCATAAAAAAAAGCCCTGTTTGGGCGGGTTAACAAGCAAGCTCAATTCCTTGTTGGATTGTTTCGTCAGAATATGGCTGAATACCATTTTCCATACGGATGACAGCCTTGATAAACACCGTCAACACGCCACGCTCCTCAATATCTATTATTGTGTCCGGATAAACACCGAGTTGTTTGGCAACTGACTGGATATAGGCGGTGGTTTGATTTTCATTCGGTGGTGCGTAACGGCTGATAATCTGTCGAACCGTGTTTAAACCGTGAATTTTCTTATAATTGACAAGAACCTTTGCCAATGCTCGGATGCCGTAAATTGAATCTGTAAAAACACAAAAGGCAGGATCTATCTTCCTGCCATCTGGGTTTAAGCCATGCCAATTTGCACCGTGCCGGATATTTCCGGGATTATTGTTTCTTATGCCTCTTGGTCGTTGATCCATTGTGTATCTCCCATATCATTTCCCTTAAATCGTCAATTTTAAGTTCAAGCCGGTTGATGTGCACCTGTGTCGCATATTCCCGAGCAACCTGAACTTTAAAATCGCTGAGTTCCTTGCGTATTTCGCCAAACTTATAAACCAGCCAAACAAAAGCCGGAACGCAGACTATCTGTAAAAACTGCAACCAATCCATTATGTTTTGTAAACCTCCTCACTTTCATTAACACAAGATATTTCTACGGTATCGCCGCGAGGGCGTACTCCGATGACTTTTGCCATCATTGACATCTTGCCCTTTGCGCCAAAAGCAAAATGTGTCCGTTCTTTGGCTGTGCCGGTGTAAATTTCAAAATCCGGCGTTGTTTGCAGAACGGCCTCGCTATCCACCGCACCACGAACGACTTGATAAACATCGCTCATAGAACCGTTAAGCAACCTAAAACTGATAAAATGCTCTTCGTTTGGTTTCCAAATCAGGCTTTCCGAGAGCTTCAGCATATTGCCGGAGATTGATAACACTTCGCCGCCTTGTCCCCATTCGCACATATCGTGAGTTATGCTGATTAAATCGCCGTATGTCGGTATCAGCCCCTCAAGTTCTGTGCTGAATGTGATGTATTTTCGCCGATAACGATTGCAGGCGCACATATAATAGCCCTCTCGTTCGGCGTGAGCTTTATCTGTGCAACCAAACAAATCCACATTAGCGGGATTTTCTTCAGTACTATCCGGAAGTTTGGTTACGACATCGTCATATTTCCAGTATTTATTTGAGAAATATTGCACTTTGACACTATCCGCCGTATCTTCAGACGGCATGACATATTCTATTGAAAAGCTGTCTTTGATAATGTTTCGTGGTGTAAACATTGCGGTAGGTATGGTTTTCGGCTCATCGCGGATAATCCGTACCATACCGGACTGCAAAATAGGCAAAGCTCTGCCACACCGCGCAACTTTTGACACTGCCTCCCAAATTGTGGTCGCGCTATCAAAAATCCCGTCAAAATGATCTCCGCGACTTTCCCAAACCTTGTCCAACTGTTCCAATTCTGCCAAATGTATGCGTTCATCGGGCAGTTTACCGCCATATTGGGCTTTTAAAATGTCGGCAATACTCCAAGCTATGGAACGACAAGCAACCGGCTCGCTCCAACCGGTTGCGTTGTTCCATTTCTTAACCTTGCGAGTAATAATGGCATTGATTTTTCGGCTGGAATTGGATGACAAATTGTTGGTTGCCCGCATTTTGATTGCTAAAAGCGTCATTTCGCCAAAGGTTGTGGGCTTTTCCATATAGCCTTTGAGACTTTCCCAATAGATAGCGTGAGCCGCGCGGGCACTAGTGTCTTTAGTATCAAGCCTTGTTGCCCGGACTTCATAACGCCCCATCGCGACACTATAATTATATGTAAGGCGAATTGGCTTGTTTTGTGCCGCCGAATAAGTCTCCGAACCAAGCACAAACCAGTCTCCCAGCGGATTACCGGAATCATCAACGGTTCTGGCTTCCACTTTCCATTGAATGGTTTTAGAAGAGAGTCCACCGCTGTCATTGGCATAATACAAACCGGCAGTCATCACTATATCAACGCCGATTTTATCAATTTTTGTATCTTCAGGATTGACTATGAAACCGCCGGTATATTCATCTTTCATTAGTTCTTGGCCGGCAATTTCCGCCGCCATAACAACATTCGGATTAAAAAGCGTAACCTCTTGGTTAGGTTCGACAATCTCGTATTCCACCTCAGCAAAACTACTGATTGGCGTATCATCAATGCGAAGTTGCTCTACCTCACAATAACCTTGGGTCAAGACATGGAGCTGGTGCAGATACTGCTCGTTATTTTTATATTCGGTATAAGGTTTAGCGGCAAAATCAGGGTAAATAATATGCCGACCATATAAAACCGGAATGACACCGCCGAGTTTGGCTTGATTACCGCGTGCATTTAAGGAATAAGTTGGGCTTGTTTCCATAGATGACGAAGCGTAAGACGAACTCAAGCTGCTGGATGGCGAGGGAATAACTGCGTTAACCAACATTGAGCCACCCACACTGACAGCGGTTGCAGCGGCGGCTCCGGCCAAAGTTCCATAAGCACCGGCGGCAATTCCGCCGGTGTAATACGCGGCCACCATCACGGCTACCGATAACACGACCTTGAGAGGATTAGAACCTCCGCCACCACCGCCTTGCGGCAAACAAAGAAAAGCAAGATGGTCTGTCATTTTGGGACAGATGTTCCAATATCGCCGTAACAATGGCTCGCCGTTCAGAAAACAGATAAATGGTAAATTTTGCGGACTGATGTTATATTCAGTAACAATTTCCGCCACGTTCATTTGTTTCAGGCAATAAAAAACCTCGCTTTGCGCGAGGTTGAAAGGGTTTTGTATTTTAACTATTTGCATTTTGAGTTATCTTAAAATGTCAACATCAACGGAATTCATTATATTTGAATCTATATTTCCAGAAATATAAATTTCATCATTTATAGTAATTCCATAAAAGGCAATTTTAAAAAGAGAAATAGCTATAATGATAGCTAAGATTAAAGATTGATTGTCTCGTAGCTTAAGAAACTCAACAAATTGACTAAAATGTTTCTTCATACTCTAAAATCTCCATAATCTGCCAGCCGTTCATTTTAAGTTCCGGCAATTTTTGAAACACCACGCCAACACCCTGCATATTATGCAAGACACCACCGCCGTCAGCATCGCAATAAACACCGACATGACAAGGATATTTGTTCTGTGTTAAAATAACAATGTTTTTATCTTTAAAATCAGAAGTTTCTTGTAAGTGGTTATAATTAGAAGATTTTCTGAACTCGCATAAAACATCTCTCAGGTTTGTTGCGTCTGTTACAATCGGCGATAGTTCTATCTGCAGCTCATTTTTGTAAATGTCCCGAACCAATCCCCAACAATCGTATTCGCCGTTAATCCACGGCTTTCCGATATATTTTACCGCCCAATGTATCATTTTAACTCACTAACCCCATAAATTTTGATAACCGATAGGTTTCATTTGGAAATGTTTTGTTTCCGATGTCGGTCATTCTGGCTTTAGCCGTGATTTTATAAACATCGCCGCTGACTTCCGTAACAGTCAAACTGACCGGTGGTATCATTTGCGGCGTTTCCAAATCCGTTGACAGATACGGCCGGTAAATAAGCTCGGTTTTGTGTTGCGAGGAAGCGGCGTTGTCTAAATGCTTGATAATCTCACGGCTGACATTATCAATCTCGATTGATATTTCCGGAACGGCGGATGTATCAACCGGTGGCAACTCCAAATCAAAACACATCGCTAAAAACTCAACATTTTCGCCGGTTTCTAATTTTGCCGTGATATTATGAAAGCCCTGAACCAATCGAATTGTGGTTGGATTTCCGTTATCATCCACAAAATCAGGATGTTTAATTTCCAACGTATGATAAATAAAAACATCGCTAGGACTTGAAGCATACGCCTCAATAATCGCCCCTTGTAAAACATCATTTGGCATTTTAGCTTCCTTTACACGGCATAAAAGTCAATTCTCCTCCCGTTAATTTGACAACATCACCGATATTCACAAGAAAAGACAAACTATTATATTCTTCCCAGCTACCGTATGCGCCATATTGTCTAAAAACGGTATATCCATTAATCGTGCCAGTGATATTGCTGTTATACATGGTGTTTCTCATTAGAATCCAACCTGTTTGAGAAATTGTAACATCTGTATTTAAGGCCAACACCTGTCGTCTAGTCCAATCTGGACAAAGCCATTCTATTATTTTGGAAATGGCAGTTGCGGATAAATTGGAAATATCCGTATTGAGCTTATTCGCTAAACCACTTCGCATTTCCGCCGTTTCTTCTTCTGACAGAGGTCGGCTTATATCGGCACACTTTATATATACCAGCTCATAATAAGATTTTGGGTGAGTTTCATTGCCAAAACGAGGATTGCCATTAGAACTGTCTGTAATGGGAGTGACTGCACACAACCAGTCAGATGTTCTGGAACCGCGTAATTGCATGTATTCATCTGTTCCGTTTGTTGCTGATGGATTACCTGTATAGCCATCATTACCAAAAATATCCGCGCGATAACCTGAAGATGTCGAATCCTGTCTGTAAACCATTTCGTGCCAATGTCCCTGAAATTGGTCGTTTAAGACATTACCGACATTATCAAGCGTGCCGCTTCGGGCATAATTGGCAAGCAAAGGCAAAATAACGGTGTCATTATTAACTTTGACATAACTGGCGCACATTCCATAATTAGCAACCTGACTGTCATAAGTTGCCTCATCAACAAAGACCAAATAATCGGTATCAACCAGTTGCGTAAAAAAATCAGGGTATCTGGCTCTAGTAATGGTGTTTTTGAACCAGACAGGCTCGTATCCGTCCGGAACTTTCTTATTGGCAGGAACTGATAACCGAGAGCCGAGAGGTGCTGGAGCGGCGGATTCGGCATAATATCTCGCCTGACTTGCCTGAGCTTCCGCCCGCTCAATTTGTTTTTGCCCCTCGGCTTGCACATTGGCAATTTGTGTGTTTCCGGCGGAATTAACGGAATTGATTTGTGTTACACCGCTATTTTGGATCGCCGAAATCTGTGCCGAACTTTCGGTTTGGATTGTTGAAACGGCTGTATCGGTCGCAGATGAAATGTTATTAAAAATCTGGTTTGCCTGATTCTTTATATTTAAAGTGTCGGTTTTAAGCTGTTCTGTATCCGATTTTATAATATTTGTATCATTTTTGAGCTGATTTGTGGCATTCCTAGCCGCAAGAGCCTCATCTCTGGCACGTTCAGCCTCAGCAACCACATCAGAAACACCACTGGTTATCGCCTCACGAATGTCTTTTAATTGTTTGGCGACCGTTGGTACATCGCCATTTTCAGTCTCAACTGTGCTGTTTTCATCGCCATGGACAATCGCGTGCCATTTTGAACCGTCTGTTTCTGCACTCGCTACAACGGCTTCCAGTCTTTCTTCCATATTGGCCATAATAAACTCCTAATATCCACAAGCATACCAAGATTTTTGTTGGCTGGAACTTCCACCATTATTATAGATTTTCATTTCTGTTCCTGATGTTTTGGTTATACATTGGGCGTAAATTTGTGAATTTGTTCCCAAAGTTGTCGCAACAACTGTATAATTAGTATCTCTGAATGCTTTGGGAAAAATAATGGTAACCGTCCCGCCAGCATTAGCAACACCACCTTGTTCAATCCAACCATCTGGCCAAACCCTATACCATGATGAACCATCACTATAGGTGGTAAATAATTTAGCAAACAGTGTTTCTTTTGATATATTGTTCAAATCCACGTCTATTTTATTGTTTGTCGCGTTTTCTGCTCTAACCGCTGCGGTTTCCGCTCGGTCAGCCTGATTGCTGGCTAACTGTATTTGTTCGGTGGCGGCTGTTTGCGTGCGATTGACCTGTGTGTCTCCGGTTGTTTGTAATGTGGCAATCTGATTCTGTGTTTCAGTTTGAACATCGGCAATACCTTTGTTTACCGCAGAAGATATGCTGTTGAATGTGGTTTGAGCCATATTTTTATAGCTTTTAGCCGTTTCCGTAGCTTCTTCCGTATCTGTCTTTAACTGTTCAATCTCATTTTTTATGATTAAAGCATTATCTCGTACGGATTTAGCCTCGTCTCTGGCACTTTCAGCCTCCGCCACCACATCAGAAACGCCGCCGGTTATCTCCTCCCGAATGTCTTTTAATTGTTTGGCAACCGTTGGCACATCGCCGTTTTCAGTCTCAACCGTGCTGTTTTCATCACCGTGGACAATCGTGTGCCATTTCGAGCTGTCCGTTTCCGCCTGTGTTACAACGGTTTCCAGTCTTTCTTCCATATTGGCCATTTATAAATCCTTTATTATTTTCGGGCAGGTAATGTGGACATACTCGTGCAACCGATTAACAGATTGCGACAATTTCTCAAAATCATTAGAAAGCAAGATATTCAAAGCCCCCTCTGATAGGGTAGGACGCTCGCGGATTTCAAGTTCCGAGGTAATCGCCCATAAAATACCGTTTTGCAAACGGGCGGTAAATTGCTGGGTAAACCGAGCCTCTTGTTCAATCAACCCCAAGCCGCCTAACAAAGAGATGACAAACCACTCAGCTCCCTCTTTGGCGTGGTATTTATACCACGCCTCAAAGAGCGAAAACTGTGAGGCATTCATAAACCACTTCACGGTAATTTTGCTTGGAACAGAATCAAAACGCCGCCGTTGTCTAGCTGTGCCTGATTCCATCTGAGTACGGATAATAGCCTCATTGGGTGTAATGGAATAATCCTCAACCAACGGCAGAGGAAGCAAATCTGGGAATCTTGCTGTCATGACATATCCTTTGTTTATCCGTAACTTCCATATGCGGGATTAAGTCCGTAGCGGCGTTCCAATGCCGGAGCAATTCCTGTTCCTTTTGATACATTGCGCGACATTGAGCTTTCGATTTTCTCAATCATAATATCAAGGTTAAATTTGCCATTTCCTTGATTTGATTGAGAAACAGAGGCTTTGACATCCGAGGCGGCGTTATTAACGACATTGACACTGATATTTACGGTTGAGCCATTATCTCCCAGTGCTTTCATCTGTTCTCGGGTAAAAACACCTTCGCCGCGTTTGGCAATTATCGGCACTTCATCTCCGACTATGCCGCCACTATGAAATCGTGGCGCACCGGCAAAAGCCAAAGGACTGGCGGATTTGAGTGCCAAATTGTCAGCTCCGACAATACCGCCGGTATGTGCCATCGCAAAGCCCAAATAACCGCCAAGACCATTCATCAACGGTTGTGTAATTGACTGTCTGATAATAATTCGTGTCAAATCGCTGATAATAGCGTTGGCGAAATCTGAAAAGCTGGCTTTCCCGGTTGTGATAAAAGAGGTCAGAGTGTCTTCCATACTGTTAAAAGCGTTTTTGACAGCACTTTCAGTAAGACTGGCAAAATCATTAACATCTTTTTGGATATTCAAGAAACCACGCTTAAAGCCATCTTCCAAAGATTTTGACGATTGAAGTGCCGTTTCATTGGCTTTTTTTACCATATCGTCATAAACCTGTCCAATCTGGTCTTTATATTTTTGATAATCCGCCGAACTGGTGTTAAGATTGTTTAGAGCGTTTTTCCGCCATTCATCCGCTTTAGCCATAGCTTGTTCATAAGGCGTTTTAAGCTCTAAAATTTTTTGCTTAATGTCCTCAATGTTCTTTTTATATTTATCTGCGTCAATATTGGAAGCCGGCGTAACAGTTGTCTCGGTTTCCACCTTAATTTTCGGACGTAACTCAGGATTCTCAAGATATTTCAGTTCATCTCTTGCCGTCCTTGCATCTTTTTCCGCCGCTTTCAAAAGCAGAATTTTATCTTGAATTTCTTTTGCTTGTGGCTGAAAATCAGGATTTTCGGCGGCAATTTCCCAAATTTCTTTTTGATATTGCTCCAAATCAATCTTGGATTGACGAAGAATATCAGCGGTTTCCTTAGCATAAATTTCATAATCTTTGAGTAAGGCGTTAGGTGTAAACCGGGTTGTGAAAGATAAACCGCCGGTATTTTTTAACTCCGCTCGCAGATCCTTGATATTCTGTTCCGCTGTTTTGAGTTTTAAGCCCCATTCGGCTAAAGCCATATCTTTGCTTTGCTCTGATGAAAACTTCGCCGCTTCTTCAGTCGTTGCTTTAAGCTCATCTTGTAATTTTTGCAGGGTTTCGGCGTGGTCTTCCGCCGCGCGTTTAGCGACATCGTGGCTATCAACGAGCTTGTAAATAGCCATTCCAGCCAACACAGCTAAACCTGCCGGCCCACCGATAAGAGCCAATGCGCCTTTCAATATACCGGCCGCCGCCGCGGTAACGCCCATCTGAACAGCCGCCAATTTTGAAACTCGGCTCATCATCGCGATACCAGTAACAGCGGATTTTGCCGATATTGAAAGGCCTGCCATTGATACCTGCAGATAACCGACACCGGCTTTCAAGAGGTTAATACCACCCAAAATCGCTGAAGAACCGAGCCTAGTACCAATCAGTGTCAACGCCACATCAGCGTGTTTCGCCAGTAAAAAGAAAGCCGAAGATGCCGTGTTAACCGCAACAGCTAAGGTTTGTCCAATGGTTTTAGCGGCACTTCCACCGCTTTCGACAAGTTCGTTAAATTGCGTAAAAGTGGATTTCAACGCCTCATTTAAGCCATTTTTGCCAATATCTCGGTAGATTTTCTCAAAACTATCCTCAATATTAGACAACACACCGTTCATTGTCTTCATCTGTTCGTTCATAGCTCCGGCAAAATTGACATCGCCAAGCGTTCGCAGATATTTTTCAATTTCGGCGGCGTTTTTCTTAACTTTTGTCGTAACACCGGCAAAAGTAAAGCTCACATCATCATTGATGACTTTTGCCTTGATACCGAAAGTTTTGAGTCGTTCAAACTCGCCAACTGTTGCCGCAGCCACCGCTCCAACAAAATCTTTAATATTTTTACCAAAGGCGGAGGCCGTGTTGCCATAAGAAACAAGAGCGGCCTCTGATGGCTCAAGCCCCAAGGCTTTAAGCTGGATAAATGCCTCAACGATTTCGTTGAGCTGATAAGGCGTATCAATCGCAAATTTCTCAATCAGGGAAAAAGCCTCTTGTGCGCCTTTGGCAGAACCGGTAACGGTTTTGAGAGAGCCTGACAACTGTTCGAATGAAGTGTTAGCGGAGAAAATCGCCGAAAAAGTATTCTTTAATCCCTGTAAACCAAGATATGCTCCAAACAGAGCAGTCCCTTGCCGAATAACCTCGTTAAAAGAGCGGGCGGTCGCGTCTAAGGCTTTTAAATTATCATTAGCTGGCTGAATAACTTGTGTAATCCGCCGAAAGGCCTTGTCGCCATCAGTGCCAAGATTTTTGAATTCCTGTCGGACTTTATCACCGCCCACCGCCGCCAGACGTATGCTTAAATTTTTAACCGCACTCATTTGTTTTTTGATTTCCTAAAATAGCAAATATCCCTGCCGGTAGCAATTCGCTCATAAGCTCCATATCAAAACCCAGATTTTGTGCGATATTTAAAGCTAAACTCAAATCAGGCTTAGAAAGTTTTAATAAGATTTCCCAAGCCTGATAGCCGACATCGGTTTCTAAGGTTGTTTCTGTGTATCGGCACTTGTGAAATGGGCAGAAGTTTTGGGTTTCTCCGCAACCGTTGCAGTAACTTCGCCCGTTTCCAAAGTGCCATTTGGCTCGGGCGTAGAGGCGTTTTTTTCTGCCGCCAAAACTTCCTGCAATCCGCAATACTGATGACGGAAGTTTTCTGCAACCGCCCAAAAGTTTGAAAAAAGTTCGTCAATCTTGCTTTCTGTCAGTGGTGCTGCTTTATCAACATCCGCTTCCATTACGCCGTCCCATTCCAATATGCCGGCAATACCCAAGCCAATAAGCAAGAGTTTATCTGCCATTGCTTCACGCTTGACTGGATTTTCAATATCCGCCGTCGTATCGTTTGTAATTCCGGCCGCTTTGTTCGCCTGATAAACTTTTGCAAGTTCTGCCAGCTTGCTGTTCATATAAGCCTTTGCCTCATAAAAAACGGCGGAAGTGCAAGGTTTAACCTTAACTTTCACGCCGTAGCCAAGCTCAAGCCAATATGGCTCTTTGTTAATTTTTAACCTTAACATCAATACATCTCCACATCATTTACAAGAGTTACGGTCATCATTTTCCCAAGTGTCTGGTCTTTTGCTCCTTGAAAGTCATAAGAACATTCAATACCGCCGGGACCGTCAATCGACCGTTTAGGCTTGGGTAAATATACTTCATGGCAGGTAATAACCAATTTCAGATTATCTGAAAGCTGATAGCCAAGTTCGACATCAACCGGTGTACCTGCACGGGCTTTGTCCAGTAGTTCGTTATCGCCATAACGAGCAGAAATACTCCCGGAAAGGCTTGCAACGCCCAAATCAATAGCCTCAACTTTGCCATCGTTGCGGATAGTTTCGATTTTTTCAAGATTGTTGGAATAGGTCGCACTTGCCGAGGTTATGTTTGCCAAGAATTTACCGCCGCTTTTAATATATCCCTGAAACTGCGATACTCTGGTATATTCATAAATTTCAGGCTCTGCCGCGATTGTGGTGGTTGAACCGCTTTCGCCTTGTGCCATCAGGTTAACAGTAACCTGTGCCTCGCCGGAACGCTGAAAGTTAAAAGCGATACTGTTGGCTCTAACACCCATAAAACGAATAAACTGCGGTACTTCCGGCAAACCAACTTCTAAAGAATAACTGGGAATTGATGTCTTGCCGCTTTCAAAAGCGTGTGAATAACTGCCATCATCGTTCTCGATTGTGGTTGGCGTTCCGAAAATAGCTTTTAACCATACGCCAATATTCCTCATATCCACCGGAACAGCCATATCGCCGTCAACATTGATAACATCCTGAAAAGGTTGTGTCGGGTCGCGACCAAGCCCCAAAACATTGGATGATACAAGACTTTGCTCGCTGTCCAACGATGTGGAAATAAAAGGAATCTGCCGATAGCCGTTTTCCGGCAATATGCCATACTTGCTTTCCTCGGCAATTAAAAGGCTGGCGTTCCAGCCGTATGCTCTGCTCATAGTGTTCTCCTTATAAAACAAAAAAAGCTCGAAAAACTCGAGCTTTAAAAAATATAAACTTTCAATTGTGCTTCTATGAAACTGGATATGAAATTAAAAAATTAACATATTTTTGTAATTCAATAAACAAACTTGTAAAATAAACTTTCATCTCAGTTTCCGCATTTATATCAACATTTGTTTCATCTGAACCGTAGTCATTGTATATAGGATTTAAACTACCTTTAGAATACACATCTATATCAAGTCCATATAAGCCTGTTCTTAAGAGAGAGTAGTATTCTTCAGTGAAATAAACGTAGGGCAACAAATTAGGAGTTCCAATTTCTTGTAGAAATGATGAAAAAGAATGTTGCCACTCTTTTTTTAATTTATTGTATTTTACAAGTTCTTTTTCATAGTCCTCGTTATTAGAAAAAATCGTTTTATCAATATTTTTAGGCATAGGATTATTATATAGCCATATATCTTTTGCAATTATCTTTATTTCGTCTTCTGTTAAACTTTCAATTATACTAGCAAATTTAGAAAATGTTGAGATAGTTAACATTTTCTTATCGCTCAGTCCTTGAACTAAACGGCATAATAACCTTAAATTACTTTTAGCTGTTCCTTCTGAAATGGCTCTCCATAGTCTATATGAAATAGATATTCTATCATCAACATCTATGTTATCAAAAACTCCATCTCTGATTTCCATCAGAAAAATTTCTTGTGCTTCTCTTATTTTCCGCTCTTTCCAGTCCTGAATAACTTTATCAGCAAAATCGCCCCCCGGAACTATAGATGTTAGTGTCTCTAATAAAGTAACCATTATACATATTCTCCTTATAGAAAAACATCCTATATATTTTTTTAATTAAAACAAGTCTTAATACAATGCGTTTGTGGTGGAATATTCCAAAACGACCGGAATAACCGCCGCTTTTATGGTTGGCGCACCCTCGATATACTCGTCTATGATTTCCGGCGGTTTGGGATAAACATAGTCGGTCAGTCCACGCAGCGTAACATCAGACGACAATAAAACACCGAGTCGCTCCAAAACATCATCGAGCTTTCTGTCTCGGCCTTCCGGTTTGGCAGCTTGAACAATAACTTCAACCTCCGCCTCGTGCTTGAAAATACAAATTGGCGGCGATAAAATAATTTCCGGTTCACCTTGCCTGCCATCACGCAACATTACAATTCCTGCCTCTGGAATAACCTGCGGCAATGTTTCATTGCGTTTGACAGGGATATTTTCTAATGTTTGCAATTTCTCAAATAAAGCCTGTAAAATCTGCTCTCGTTTACTCATCATCTCTCCAATTCTGTAAAATCAAGGTTGGCAATCGTTTTTGCCATTTTTCGCCCTCTGATTCAAAATGTATCAATTTGGGCATTTTAACCTGCGGAACAAGCCAAAATGCGATAATTGTTTTACGCTTTTGCTCATGAACCAATAATGACGCTTGATTAGGACGGTAAATGTAACGAAGTCGTATGCCTTTTATTTTTTCATAAAGTGCGGGAGTTGTTTTTTTACCACCGATTTTCTTAGGTATAGCCGGTGTCGGTATAGCAAGCCAAAACCCGTTTTTGCCTCTAACGACTAGACCATATTCAAAACTTTGCATAATTTTCTCGGCTTTAGAATAAACCATTCCGGCGGCATTAAGGCTCATTTTCGATTTTGGATAAACATCGCCGCGCCATGTATAAGCCAATCTCGAACCTAATTTTGCCGATTTTACTTGTTTTCTCATTGCCTCTTTGAACTGACCTGTCGCAGAAGAAACTCCTTTAGTAACTGCCAATTCAGCATTTTTCAGCTCTTTTTCTAAGATTTCTTCCAATCTTCCTGATATGGCGGCACTTAATTGCATATAACTCCAAAATTCCAAACTAGGTTATTTGTATCTCTTTGAGGCTCCTGACTGACGACATACTCTTTGTTATCATACAAAATAATATCATTAACTTTCAGTTCGGGAGCTTCAAATATGCGGATTTTCATAATATTGGTTGCCGTGTGGGCTTGTGCAAAGCCCACACTAACGACCTCATCAGGACGTAAGAGGAAAATAAGAACGTCCTGATTTTGATACTTAGCGGATCTGCCAAGTTTCTCAAACAGGCTGTCCACCGCTTTGTGAAAGTGTCGAACCACTATTATCAATCTCCTTTTTCGTTTTATTCTCAGTTTTTTGAGTATTTTTATCGGATTTTGTGCTTTTTGTTGCATTTTTATCCGTTTTGGGCGGTGTGTCAGATTTTGAACCGGTTGCCGTTTGGTTTTCTTTCTTACCTACAGCAGAGGCAAAACCTCTTTCAATCAAGGATTTTGCCTCTGTGTCATCAGGAATTTCAACTTCCGTATCAGGAGCATATTCTTTTTTATTAACGACCAATGTTACTTTTGCTAATACTCTCATATTATACGCTCCTATTTTACCGTTACACACATTGTGGCGTTTGGACGATACGGCACAACCAATGGCGCGGATTGCAACAACATCCAGCGTACAGCAGGGTCATTTTCTAACCACGATTTAGGAAAATAGCGGTTGGCTTGGAAGTTTGCCTGTTCATCTTTAATTGCACCATAACAGCGTACTCCCTCGACACCGCCGCGACTACCTAACAATACCGTATTTTCAGGAAGAATTTTCTTTTCAGTATCTCCCTCAATATATATATCGTTATATACCCAAACCTCAAAATCGCCAATATTGCCAACGAATCTGGCTTTTTCGTTGCCGAGAATAATCGGGTCAATATTTAATGTACTATTTGTTCCGCGACGATAATCCAAATATTTTTGAACATACGGATTATTACGAAACAGTTTCCACGCTGACGGGTCTAAGACTACCGTTTTAGCAACAACACCGGATTTACTCTGAACACTACCAGCCCAATCTTCCAGATTGTCAACAATGTTCACGGTTGTTTTGTCCCATGTATTATCACCGGTAAGAACCTTGGTAAAAGAAGTATCACGGCCAAAATCAACCGTAACCGCCGGATAACCATCGCCTTCCACCGTTATTTTTCCAGTTCGCAATACCTCTGAGGCCATAACTTCTTCGCGGCGTGTCAAACAATCAAGCTGATTGTTTAGAGTAATTGCAACGGCTTTTTCCAATCTTTGCGCCGCAGTCATATCACCGCCAATTCTTTCCCCCGCCATTCGCTTAAAAGGCATATCAGGTGTAAAACGCCGCTTGTCTTTTACATATGCCGGTTTGAAAGATTTTGTACTGTAACCCTCGTGTTCAACGACTTTTCCTGGCATTAGAGGGGAAACAAAAGGAGAAATCCGAGGTTTGCTTTCCTGCGTATCAAAATAAATTTCCTCTGTATCTGAACGTTGTTCTTGAGAAAAGAACATATCCAGTAAAAAAGATGGCGGAGTTTGCAAATTCTCCACCACCTTAGACAATACCTGAGTTGAAAAAATATCCATTTTAAATTCCTTATGCTTGAGTTTTCTTAACAAAAATGCTCTTTTCTCGGAGCTTTTCGGTCATGGAAGCAGCCGTAAATTCACTATCGTAAGTTAGTGCTTCCAGATTAAATTCTCCTGTGGAATAAACAACGGCCTGTTTATCCTCATCAGTCGCATTTACATTTTCAGCCAAAATTCCCAAAGGTATTTGAGAACCGTCTGTTGCTTTTGACGTTGAGGCCGTATATTTCCCTGAGGCTGTTATTTTTCCGAGAACCTGTCCGCGTTTGTAGTTTCCGCCGGTAATGGTTTCAACATTGGCAATTCTCGGAAAATCTCCAGCTAAAAGATTGTCCGGCTTATAATTTCCCTCATCTTTACAATTTGCGTACATTTTATTCTCCTGAAGAAGTGTGAGCCAAAGATGCAATGCGTTTAGCCATTACATCTATATTTTCGCCTTGTTCCTCTCCGGACACGACAATTTGCGGATTAGGAACTTGTGTCATCGCCTTTTCAAAAGAAGACAATGGCTGTTCTTTGGGGATTTCCTGCAAAATGTCAATAATCTGAGAAGAAGATAAATCCGTTGAAAGAAGTATCTTGTTGGCTACTTTTTCACGACCTTGTGCGTGTTCACTGTCCAAAACTTCTTTAATTCTTTGGCGTTCACGCTGTTTTATGTCATTTTCATTCATATCATCGTCTTCCTTTTCCTTGTTAAGGTCTGTTAAAATGCGCTCAAAAGAGCTTTGGCGATTAGCCAGACCTTGCCAAATCGCCTTTCTACCAATAAAAACATCGCCCTGACCGAAATCTTTGATAACGGTTTCGGTAGATGTATCTCGATAAGTCGCTATTTTATTGATAAAAACTTCTGCCAGCGTGTCTAATCTGGCCTGCAATTTGCTCTGTCCCTCTGGTGTGTCAGGATTTATGCGCTTTAACGGGCTTTGTGATGAAACAATTTCAATTTTGTTTTTGTCATCCTCTCTTTCATAAACCGCAACAACTCCGATAGAACCAACCACCGCCGTATCTGTAACTACAATTTCATCACAAGCGGCGGCAATCCAATATGCGCCACTACAACAATTTCCGGAAGCATAGGCAATAATTGGCTTTTTACCTCGTGCATTGTAAATCATATCAGCCAATTCAGAACAGCCGTTTACTTCTCCGCCGGGACTGTCAATATCAAATAGAATTGCTTTTACACTTTCATCAACTAACGCAGAATTAAAATCACGGGCTAAAAGCTCATAAGATGTTGCTCCGCTAATAGCCGTAAAAATATTCGCATAACGAAACAACGGCCCCCGAATGGGAATAATGGCGACATTGTTTCTTATGGAAACGGCGTAGGTATTTTGCAGTTTTCTTCCCAGTTGAGCTGCGATGGCTGCCGGGTTGGCATTTTGCCTTTGGGCGATATTTATTATATTTTCCAATGTATCGCTTGTCGTAGCCCATGGTTCGTTGGTTATTTTATTCCATATTTTCATCTGTATTTTCCTCTTGCTTAATAAGTTCGATATTTCCTTTGTCAGAAGTTTTAAGCCCAAGCTCTTTCATTCGTTTAAGTTCGCGAACCCGTTGCATTAAAACTTCTTCCCAGTCCAAACCTTGTGAAGCACATTCATCTTCTAAGGTGGATAGTCCGCTTTCCATACGAATTTGTGATGCTTGAGCCTCTTTAACAGGGTCAACCCAACCGCGTCCCGGGCCAATCCATTTACATCGACACCACGCGGCTTTGTTTTCGTAAAAATTAGGGGCTTCAATCAGCCCCTTGTTTACAACTTCTTCAAGCCAAAGCTCAAAAACCGGTTTAGCCCAATAATTGATTATCCAACTACGCCGACCGTTAAAAAAACGCCAAGCCTCAATTAGTGAGGCTCTGGCTGAAGAATAGTTGGTTTTAGAAAAGTCTTTCATCAACAATTCTAAAGGAATATTTAGACCTGTTCCGATATGTCGCAGGACATTTTCAACGAAAGCAGCATAACTCGAATTTGGGCGGCTGGGTGTAAAGGCTGAAACTTTATCGCCGGGAAATACCGGAATAATTGAGCCTCCCTCAAGTTTAACGCTCCAATCTTTGCGTTTTTCCAAATAATCATCTACAGATTCGCCAAACATTTCAGCGATTGATTCGCTATCCATCGGTGTTTCAATAAAAGCCGCTATCATAGCGTTGACAACCGAGGCTTTTAATTCAGAACGCTCATAATGGTCTAACATCTTAAAAAGTGGCATTATTGAGGTAAAAAGCGGTTTTCCGCGATTTTGCCCAATACGCTCTGGATGATGAATATGTAAAATCAGCTTCCGCCCGAAAGAGGTTTGAGCGGCAACTTTTTCCCAAGAATTGGTGTTGCCATGGTAATAATAGTCGTTTGGATAATATTTGCTTATCCAATAATTCTGTGGTTCTCCGTAATGGTTGATTTCTATGCCATCGCGTAAAAATTCTGTATTTTGCTTAAAATCTGGGTTTGATAACCTGTCCGGCTCAATAAGCTGAAAACAAGTTGCGAACTGATTAGCCTGATTTTCACGCCATAAAACTAATGCTAAAGCCTCTCCATTTTCAATAACAGACCGGAAAATCAGGGCTGTTTGTGAATTGAAGTTAAGTTTACGCGCGGCATCGCAATAAACGCTTTCCGACCAAATACGCCATAAACTCTCAACTTTTCGCGCCCATTCCTCTAAATAATCAAGGTCTAATCCCAAAATCCGATGATCCGGTATGGAAACGAGTTTTAATCCATTGCCGACAACATTATCAACGAGTGTTTGTATAGCTCCGCTGGCAATACCATTGTTACGGATTAAATCACGAGAACGGGCGACTAATGTCGAAAGTTCGCCATCCAACTCCACATCTGCAGAATGCCGCAACGGTCGCCAGCTTAACAACTCTTTAGCCAATAAGGACGCTCCTTTATAGCTTGTATCATCCATTATTTGAACCTTTTAAAACAAAAACAGCAGGATTTTTCTTCCTGCTGTTAGAAAATTCAAAATTATTTTGACTCTTAAAATAACTACGCTTTTTTTATATCTTTCATTAATTTAAAGAAAGAATCCAAAGCTTTGTCATAAGTTAATTGTTCTGAAGTTTTAGCATAAGACATATTACTAACATAACGGACAAAATCTATTTCATATTTTTTATCAGTGCGTAGTATAGTAAGAACATCTTTTATAATTTCATCAAGAGAAATATCTTCTTTTAAGCGAAATTTCATATCAAAATTAAATACATCTAAAAAATGTTCTCTAAAGGTATCATCAATATTAAACTGTTTTGTTAAAAAGGTCAAATCGTGTAAATGCCGCATATCCGCAGGGTTATATTGCGAATTTTTGGTTTTATTTGAATAGATTCTCCATAGAAATGAACTTATTTTATCTATTGATGTATCTTTTAGCGATACGCAAGCAACCTCCGTTTCTGCGCCTTCCCCTGTAATTTTATTATAAAAAGAGGTTAAAGATTTAGTCTCTGGTGTATAAAACAGATTATCTGTAAAAAATACCTCTAATTTTATATATGGACGTAGGGAAGAATGCTTTTGAACAAAATTTTGATTATCTTTGAAATGAAATTCAATTTTTCTGCTATCCGAAATCGGCTCACAAACCAATTCAAAACCATCTAAAGATTGAGCTATTTGTGTTAATTCATTTCTAACTGACTTAGTGGATTTAGGACATGGAACAAATCTAAAATCTGCATCTTCACTAAATCTTTTAGTTAATTCATTATATGCACAGACAAGGCTTGTACCGCCGCCAAAAATTAACTTACCATTTTCAGAGCTAAATCTTGTTACAAACTGTTTGATAACTTCAATCAACATTTTTTCTTTAACAGGAAAAGCGACATCGCAACCTTTATCTGCGGCGATAATTTCAAAAATTTCAAAATCTAATGTTTTCATTAATATTCTTTCTTTATTTATACCATACTCTCAAATATAACTTCGTATCCATTATAGCTAATTTTACGACGTACTCTTTTATTAACTGCAATAACCCTGCCTGTTGGAATTTGCGTGGAAATTCCATTATTATAGTCTTTCCAATATTGAGATTTATCTGTTTTAATACCTAGTTTTTTTAACGCTTCGCAGGCTAAATCGCCAATATTGGCACAAAGAGCAACCATTCCATTAGAAAAGATTTTAGTTTTTGCATAAATACCTTGGCCTATCTTAATCAATAAGCCTTCTTTAACTAAAGTACGCAATGCACGCAAAACTTGGTCATAGTCATATTTCTCAACAAAATCATAGAAATCATTTAAAACGAAAATCCTATCTTTACGTTTTTTTATGCGTAACTTCACCTTATCTAATAGTGTTTTACTCGCTTTCATCGCATCCTCTTATTGTCAATTTACGACATTTATATATGTCAATATACGACAATTATTTTTGTTTGTCAAGTTCAATTCTAGAAATTTCGGTAGTTCATATAACTAATGTATCTTTTAATTTACAACACCTGCAAAATTTGCAGGTGTCAGATTATCGCTTATATCATCTTTTATTTGAATACTAAAAAACAAGTGCAGCAGGATTTTTCCTGCCACACTAAAATCTTCACAAATAGATTGACTTTTAAAATTTAAATGTTCTACTATCATCTCAGATAGAGAGGCTACATTATTACATTAAGCTCTTTAGAGCAGGGTTTTTGCCTGATTGTAATTGACGCCCTCTTTTTTATTTTACTTTAATTTCCTTTTTTGAAACTTTAACCTTGTGAATGTTCTTTTTCATAGGCTTTTTCTTTATATTGATAGCCTCTTTAATACCCTTTAATATTGATTTTTCTATTTTGTTCATTTTTTTACCATAAAAATCTACCCAGAGTTTCACATTATTTTGCTATAAAATAAGAGGTCTTTCTGGGTTTGTTCCTTATCCTAGGTATTATAAAAACTATGAAAAGTCAAGCTGTCGTTTCATTTCTTTATATATTATGAATCAAAAACTCACTTTGATAACTTTTCTATTTTTTAATCCATTGGCTTTTCCAATCTCGGCTTTCAGATATGAAATATATTCTCTCAGCTTAGAGGAATCGGCTTGAGCGTATGAAGTAGAGCCGACACCCTCAACATTAACGCTGACGGTGCGTGCTCCAATCATTAACTCATGATAGGCCTGTTCCGCTTCCTCAAGCTGTTTTTGTAAAATTTCAATTTTTGTCATCTTAAATCCTTATAAATACGGGTCTTGTGCCTTGACTATGTTGGGAGAAAAGTTAATTTTAGGCTTTTTCTTTGCCGGTATCTCTGCTGTTTCCTGTTTTTCTGGAATTAGAGCTTTTTCCAGATTTCGCCATTTTGTTTCAGAAAACTGTTCTATACCAAAACTGATACTGGCCGCCCGCGCATAAACTCTGCAATCCAAAGCCTCGTTACGTTCCCTTGTTTTCTGCCATTCTCGTTTTTGATAACCTCGAACAATTTTTGTAACCAACTGTTCAGCCGTCAACTGCTTAAAATATTCGCTGTCATATTTAGGAAAATGGCAATATCCGGCCGGAAAGCTCTCATCTTCATTTTGGGTCAATCGCAAAAATTGATATAATTCCGATTTAAGAATGGAAGTTCCGACTGTCCAAACCTTGGCCCCTCGGCGAAGTTTTTTACCATTGATGTTAAGGTCAACTTTTGTCGGAAGCCCTAACGGTGTAACGCCGCTGTCTGTTCCTTTGACTGCCATTGCAAAATTCAGCGGTTGTTTGCGCACCCAATTATAAACCTGTTGCGTAGCAAAACCGCTGTCTATGGCAAAACGGGAGATTGGCAGCACTGCTCCTGACGAATGTTCAAAATAACGCCGGGAAAAATCTGTCAGCTCATTCCAAACATCCTCTCTGGCGGTATCGCCGTTTATAATGAAGTAGCCCACCGACCAGCTTTCGCGGTTTCTTCCCCATGCAACAACCTCACATTCTATACGGTCTTTTTGAACATCCGCACCGGCTGTTAAGAATAAACCACCGCTCGGGATAAGTTCTTGTTGGTAATCTTCACGTTTATCAAATAGAATCTGCCATTCAGGAGCTTCGCCTTTTTCAAGCCAAGTTTCGCCCAAAACGGTATTAACCCAGACTTTCAACAGATTATCCTTGTTTTTAGCATCTAAAAACTGTTTAACAGCATCAGCCCATGAAAACCAGCCAACCGGCGAATATAAAGAAGATAAATGGAAGCCGGCAATTTTACTGCTCGGATTGGATTTTTCCCATATTCCGTTTTCCAACATCCACGTTTTTAGATGTTCCTCAATTATACCGCCACAATGTTCGCAAATATATACAGCCGTTTGCGGGTCATTATTTTCCCAATGGATTTGTTTCCATTTGAGCGACTGCCTTTTATTGCAATAAGGACACGGCACCATATAATGACGTTGGTCTGATTGCTCGTATTCATATTCTATCCGGCTTACGCTTTGGATTGTCGGCGTGGAGACCATAAAAATTTTGCGGCGGTTAAAGGTGCTTGTTCGCTTAATTGCCAAATTGACAGGATCTCCTTCACCCTCAACATCTCCTTTATATGCGTCTATTTCATCAAGAAAAATATAGCGCACGGGCATTGAACGTAAGCCAATGGCAGAGTTCGCACCGGTTAAGACCAATACGCCACCTTGAAACTCTTTCATCAAGGTTGTATTGCTGGCGTCTTTGGAGCGGCGTTCGCTGATAACGCCCTTTAATTCTGGAATTGCAGCAAACATCGGGTCTATACGAGTTTTAGATGTTCTTTTTGCTCCGTCCACGGTTGGCATAACCAGCATAACCGGCCCCGGGGATAAATGCACGATATAGCCTAAAAAGTTATTTCCTACTTCTGTTCCCCCGATTTGCGCGCCTTTCATAAAAACAACACGTTCGATTCCAGAATATGGAGAAAGGCAGTCCATAATCTCTTTTAAATATGGCGTTCGCGATGTTCGCCACTTCCCCGGTTCAGCCGAGGCTTTTTGTGAAAGAACTCTGTATTTATCAGCCCATTCTGAGATGTTTAAGAGCGGGTCAGGTTTTAATCCTGCATTAAATCCCTCGTTGTAAATGGTAAAAGCGTCAGCCACTTTCTAATATTTCCTCAATAATCTGGCGTATTTCTTTGGTTAAAATCTCGTGTATGCGATTGGTATCAGTTTCTTTGGCTAGGATTGACGCCACACGGTCGGGAATATTTAAGAGGGCATCACGCACCATTCGTCCTTTATTAAAGGCGGCTATCCTCACACCATCTGCCGAAACCAAAGATTTTTCAGCCTCTTTATTTTTTGTCTCAAGATATTTGACTTTTTCAATTTCGCTTTTTATACGGGTTTTTAAGAGTACCGTTGATAAGTTATTAAGAGCGTCCATTCCGTCTGTGGCATTTTTACTGATTTTCATAGGCTGGCGGATAGCGGCAATAGCCATATCGGCGGCTTCTTCATTCACTTTTCCGTTATGGAGCTTTATTGTTCCGTTATTTACCAACTTATTTACATATTGTCGGGTAAAATTATGTTTTCTTCCCCAAGCTGCCTGCGTGATGTATGCCATAACTTACTAAACTTCTTTTTGATATACCGATGAAAAACATTGCAACCCTATGTGACTATATTATAATGCAGGTATGAAAATAAAATTTGTTACAGAAAACGCCAAAGTTACGGGATTTAGGTACTTTTGGCTAAAATACATAAGAGGTTTTGACCCGACTGTTCATTGTGCCAAGTGCTTAATTGGCGAGTATTCGCAAAAAGTTAGCCTTAAAATGCCTGTGAACACCGAGATTGAACTTGATGAGTTTTCTGATTTTAAGTGTTTGTATTTGTGTGGCGTTATTGGTTATCAAAACAATCTCCACGTTCCCTTTGTTCCAAGCGATAACGAAAACGACATCATTACCGCTAAAACATACAGGGGCGATAAAGTTATTATAACCGGAGCAAAACGTTTGCCCATTCCACCGCTTGAAAAAGGGTATAACGGTTTATCACAGGCATTCACTTCTTGTCGCAATTATCAGTTTGGCGTTAGCTATCTTTTGCCAAAGCAAGACGATAAGCCTTTATGACATCGGCACTTCTGCCTATTGGTTTGCCATCTGGATGTAACATTTCAAATTCCCGAATGATAGATTCTTCAACCATTTTGGGGGATATTACAATATTTTTTATTCCACTCATACACCAAACACCCGGATTATGGCGTTCCAACTTAGCCTCGGTTGTATTGATAAATCTACGCCCTAACGCAATAGCCTCACTTTTTCGGTGAAATTTCTGATAAAACCAATGACCTTTGCGAAACAAGGCTGAAAACCCATCATCATCCAAAAACTCAATATAACGATGGGATTTTGCCTCTCCGGCATAAGTCGTCCGGTCTTGCATATCAATTTTTTCTCTGGCTCTACCGGAAAAGTAGATTTTGCCGCCCATTCGGCACATTGCATTAACCACCGTCAACACATCGTTTTCAGCAGTCATACTATCTACCGAGTTAAGAACATAGTCGCAGATGACAATATCAAATAAGCCTTTGGTTTCCAGTTGCTCGCAAAGATTATCAATCATTTTGTGAACCATTGTCGAATCAATGAAATTGCCTTTGCGGTAAAACAGCTCAACGCCATGAATGTCATAGCCTTTTTTGCGGAGCTTTTTTACATAGTCTGCCTGACCGCAACCAAAATCAAAAATCCGCTCGCCTTTTTTGCAACTTGGAATGAGGCTTTTTTCATAAGTTGGTGAGGCATTAAATGGCTTTTCGACTTCCTCATCATTCCTTAACCGGAATTTTTGAGCGAATGTCTGTATAAAAGTCGTTTTAGTCAGATGTTCATACGAGAATTTTCCATATTTTTTATTCAAAAACTCTGTTGCTTGTTGAGCCATATTGTTAGGAATGCGGTAAACTCTGGCCGAAATTCCCATCGCTTTGCAAGCTAAAACATATTGTCCGGCGTGAATAACCTTTCCTGCTTGAGTGGCGACACAAGCTCCCCAGTTGCCATATTTGATAATGAGTTTACAGATTTCATTGCGGACATTCGCCATTTTAGCCCGCATATTGCCGCGCAACTTGATTGGAGGCACCATTTCAAAGCCAAGATTTTCACTTCTGCCAACCCAAGCTCGTTCATCACCGCTGTCAAAATCGGTGCCGTTGTGCAGTTGGTTAAAGCGAATTTCATCGGTTTGGTTAATATTTTCCGGTAAAAGATATACCGGTGCTTTATCAATTCCAGCGGCCAGCAGGGCTTTTGTCCTTTGGTGTCCGGCAACGATTAAATTACCGGAAACAATAATAGGTTTAACAATTCCAAGGGTTTTAATGGATTGACGAAGTGTTTTTAATGATTCCTCATCAATTTCTCTCGGGTTATAATCTGCACCGACTAAATCTTTAATTGGATAATCTAACTCTAACATTGAGGTAACAATACCTTTGCCACAAAGCCATAACGAACGCCGTTTTCTTTTACAAAATTCTCATAAGCATCAACCAAACCCTGGTATTCTTCTTCTGAAATATGAATTTTATAACTGCCAAACGATAAAAACTTATTAGCCTGAACTTTCTCTTCCTTTTCTCCCTCTAGCGGATCAAGAAGTTCATTGTCATTATCCAGCTTGAGAATGTCATTGAGAAAATCATCGTCAAAACCGGTAATTTCCAAATCCAAACCATCATCAAGAATAAGCTGTAACTGCTCTGATAATTTGTTTGTATCCCAACCGGCATTTAGAGCAATCTGGTTTTCAGAAATACATAAGCGGGCTTTTTGTGCCGGATTGAGACCGCGAATAATCATAACCGGCACTTCTTCAACACCTAACATTTCTCCGGCGGCTTTACGTCCGTGTCCTGCCAAAATCATATCGTTTTCATCAATAAGCATTGGCGCAGTCCAGCCGTTTTCCATCATGGAATTGGCAATTTGCATAATCTGTTCTTTGTTATGCGTACGGGCATTTCCCTCATATTCCTTTAAATCTGCCAGTTTGCGGCGACTATATTCAAGATTTGTGTTTACTTCAACTTTTTCCATTGGTTTACATCCTTATTCGCAAAATGGCGGTTTTCCTAGAAAAACCGCCAAAATTGTCAACTTATTTAGAGAGTTTGGTTTATAACTTTATATATTTGATTCAAAATAATATTTTTTTATGCGTATTGTCGGCACAACAGGACTCAAATGCCTGAAAATCCAAGAAAGAAGATAAAAAATGTCAACCGTGTCAACCAAAATTTTCGGGCTGTCGGCTTAAAATATGCCGCGCTTGAGCCACCCCTATAGGGTCGAAAGTCCAGAAGGACCCAGAGAATATTGGAGAGATTTTACGCATAAAAAATGAGAGAAGATGTCTTCCGACACCTTTTCTCATCATATCTAAATATTAACGGAAAACTTTTGAAAATGTCCATACAAAAATGTGCGATTACAGAATGGATAAGTTTTTTAAAGTTTAATACAGCCGAATACAATTATACATTGTTTGTAATTATAATCCGTCAATCTTTTCACTCAAATAATCCAAAGCCTTATTCAATTTTTCATTTCCGGAACTTTTAGATATTCCCAGCGCGGTACAAATGAATTTCCACGGTTTTCGCTGTGCTTTGTACCAAATCAATTTCCTTTCAAGCTCAGTTAATAGGGGCGTCCAGCTCAAAACTTCATCTAATCTGGATAATTGCTCAGATGAGGGACGCAGTTTTATCGGTCGTTTTTCCTGCTGTAAAATTTCTAAAGGCGTATAAATTATATCTGGCCATGCAGCTTTACAGCCGGGTATAATAACTGGTGGTAATCGTTTAGCCGTATAAACGGCTTCTTCAAACCGTTCTAAAACTTCTTTTCTCGACATTTTACCCATGACCACGCTCCTTTGCCATTTTTTCTAGCGTTTCATCAAAATTATCAAACAAGCCCAATTCCACAGCTTTTCGGTATTGGATGCTGCGGAGTTGGCAGCCATCATTACGATAACTATACTCAAGCTCCATATATTCTCGTTCGCCGATTGTGATTTTAAGCAACTCGGTAATTGTGTAATAAAGAGCGGCCTTGTAGATTGGTAATGTGTATTTACATTTATTGAGGCGAATATCACGCCGCATAAATTCAACTTCAAGGCATACACCGGTAAAATGCGTCTGAGATGATTTATTTTGAACACACTCTTTTTGCTGATCGCTGAGTTCTGCCAAAATATGAGCCAATTTTGGAAATGTTGCCACTTTCTTATATTTGAAAAGATTATAGCAGGCTTGCTTTAATTGGGTTTCTGAATAATCCCCAAGTTCCTTAATCCATTGTTCAATAATTTTTTCAGGTTCTTGCCCGTCTTTTGGTTTGTTCAGCCATACTGGCTCTCCGTACAAATCGTACAGAATTTCGAACACACAATTCATAACTTTGTGTTTTTTATTTAGCATATCGACTACTGACATTATGCTATCCCCTTGGATTTCAACAAATCCGCAAAGCTCATTTTTTTTGATACAACTCCTTTTTGAGAACTTTTTGATAAAATATCCGAATGTAATGAGGATATTTTAGTTTTTAAATTCTTATCTTCTTGAGTCGTGGACATTGGCCGGACTCTTTGTTGGCTATCAGATGGACTTTCAGCGGACTTTTGGTTGGTCGGTTGGATGACTTTTGGCTGGACATTTTCAGCAGAAAGATTTTGAAAACAGCTATAATTTTCAACAGTTATCAGCGAATACTGGTTGGTCGTTTTGATGGTTATAACACCGGACATTTTGAGTTTATCAAGGGCTGTCCTTATCTGGCGCTCGCTTAGAGATAGTGTTTGAGCCAGCTCCATTCTGCCGGTTATGATTTGGCCGCGTTTTACATCAATATTGCGCCACCGCTTATCTTCATAGTTAGCTGTTAGCAATAGGTGCATGAATACCCGAAAGGTATTTGCATCTCCATACCATTCCCATTCTGTAATTTTTCTGTGAAGTTTTATCCAACCGCTCATGGCAATTACGCAGATAACAGAGATTGCTTGTTTTCTGCCGTATTTTGGGCTTTTCTCTTATTCTCAAAAGCGATAATACTGTCTAACGAGTATAATATCTTACGCCCAATCCTTATAAATTCAGGGCCGAATCCTTGAGTACGCCAATGTTCTATTGTATTTGGATTGATTTTCCAACGCTTAGAAAGCTCTTTTGTCGTCAGATAAGTATTAGAATTAACATCTGTCATAATTTTCCTCTTAAAATTTTGTTGCATCTACAACAAAATCTTGAGGAATATATTTTGGATTTTGTAGTCGGATAGGTATGAAGCTGTATATGATAGAATCGGATATAAGGCAGAGTTAAGCATTCAAACTGTTTTGATAAGTGAAAAACAGTCGGATTTATGTCCGAGTTAAATTCAGACTTTAAGGGTTAGCTATTTGTGGACAACTTTTCTAAAGACAAACTGTAATAACCTTTTGCCCGATATTTTATTCGGGGTAATATTGGATGAGATTTAAATAAATCTTTTAAATGTTGTGTTCTTGCACCGCTATCTATTAACAAATTCTTTCCTAAAAGCCAAGGGTTGGGAGATTGTGCTGCTTTATGCAGTTCTCGAATTATTTTTGCCTGGATATGTCCGAAAGAATAAAGCGTATTTCCAATATAAAAAAAATCGCAATCATTATTGACTGCGATTTCTGATGATGAGATATTATTATTCCATAATGGGAGTTCTTGTTCTTCATATTTTAATTGGTATTTTTCTTCAAATTGTTTTAAATCGCAAAGAAGAATCATCAAATCTACCTTTTTTATTGTTATTTTCTCAGGAAAAACTAATTTTTCTCTTTTGGTATCATCGCTGGAAATGAATTCGCTAACTTGCCGTTTATAGTGACGAAATAAAATATGGCAATCTTCAGGCGTTATACGTTTACAACCGGTATATTCATATATTTCTTGAGAATTATGAGGGAATTTGGTTAAAAGCATATTTGAAGTAAGTTTTACAGAACAAACTTTAATATGGGCATTAAGAAGACCATTCTCTATACAATATTCGACATCTTTAGTTTGTCTATGCCATCTTGCGGAAACTTCACTTAAAGAAAAATACATTTTAGTGGGAAAAGCCATATTCGTCCTTTCTTTTGTAACATTTTAAATTATTGGTTACACCCCATCATAAAGTTGGTCTTCTTGAAATTCAATCATAAAATGCTAAAAATGACTTTTAAACAACCTATGCTTGTATATATTTTTACTACTCACACGAATTTGAAAGAAAGTATATATATTTCAATGGGTTCAGCGTATATGCTTGTAAATTTCACTCACTCAAAAAAATATATGGGTAAAATTTATTTATCCCATATAAAACAAAACCCTTGGAAAACCAAGGGATTAAATGGTGCCAACAGAGAGACTCGAACTCCCGACCCACTGATTACAAATCAGTAGCTCTACCAACTGAGCTATGTTGGCAATCAACTGAAACTCCTTATATAGTGTACATTTTTGAATGTCAATAACTTTTTTGTTGTTTGTTTATATTTTTTATTGTTGCGCAAAAACAGGAAAAAACTTTGATTTTTTATAATGTATTTATATGATATTTTAAAATATCTTATTAGAGGCTAATATGCAACCCAATAATATCGACATAGAGAAATATCATCCTCAACCAATTATTCGGTGGATAGACTGTTGTGGAATAATTACGAGCAAAGTAAATTTGAAAAATAGAGCTGTTAAAGTTAGCCCTCGAGGTATGAGTATATCTACGGATAAATTATTTAATACTACAGTTAAAAATTTTGCTTCCTTATGTGGTATAACTACAAACTTTAATAATTTATTAGTGAGAATTTCTCCAGACAAGCAAGCTCAGATATATGTAGACAATTTTCCATTTATAGCAAATGTATTACTTAATAAAAAGAAACAGAGTGGAAGTATAGTTTTTGAAGATGAAATTGATGATATTGCGTCAATAAAATTTGCAGATTCATTTAGTGATGTTTCGCCACAAGACAATGAGCAAGTTATTTGGGTTTTTCGTCATGGCTTTAACTTCGGATTATATTATGATTTTAGACCTAATATTAAAGCAATTGATACAATGAAAGGAATGAAGGATATTTATTCTTATGTTCATTTTTTAGAATTTTATAAAAACTTATCAGATAAAAAGCTAACATCTTTAATAAAAAAAGGTTGGTTTCCATTTATTGCTTTAACAACCGCTCAATATAGTTTTATTGCAAAAAACTTACATTATATTCCAAAGCTCTGGCTTAAGCAGAATTTTAATAGAGAATATATTCAATCGCTAACTGAAAAATGGATGCAAAAAAAAGTATTCCAAAACAAAAAAGCGTTTATTGATGAAGGAATATCCTCTTTTTTGAAAGGTAATTATATTTCATCTATTTCTATTTTACTTCCACAAATTGAGGGGATTATTGCCGAAAAATATCGTGAAGAAAATGGTAAAGAATTGGCATCATCCTCTAGCCAGATTATAGCCTATATAGATAATTTAGCACAAACATCTTGTGAAGACTATAATAGGTTGCTGTCTTGTAATTTTAAGGATTATTTAAAAGATTTTATTTTTAGAAATGGTATGAAATCTGTAGATATAGAGCTAGCAACTCGCCATACTCACAGCCATGGAAGAGCGGTTGCGAAAGATTATACTATTGAACGTAATATTCAAATTATTTTAGCTCTTAATCAGTTGTTCTATTATATTCCAGATAAAGCTAAGTGAGTACCGAGTGAGTGAAGCACATACAGTTAGCGATTCCAACACGCAGTTTAAATGTGTTTAAAATTTTGAAAAATTGCTTGAAACCTTTGCCGTCTAACGATTTTTTATTTAAAAACAATAAGTTAATATTGTGTAGAATCAATAGCTTAGAAGATTTGTAATCAGTGGGTCGGGAGTTCGAGTCTCTCTGTCGGCACCATAAAAAAATCCGCCTCTAAGGCGGTTTTTTTTATGATATCAAACAGAACCGGACAAATGACTGCGAGAGCCCCCATAAATGAACGCCCGAGCAACCCAAATGAATTTAGTAAATATTTTAGATCACGATTTAATCCTGCTTATTCTCAATTTCCAAATTTTTTTCATCATTTGACAACTTAATATATTTTTCATATTCATTTTTGAACTGTGCTTTATTCGTCATAAATATATTGCCATATCCGCAATAACTTAGTGAGGGCTTGCGTAACCATCCATTTTCATAACCTTTAATAAAAAGCTTTGAATATAATTTTGCTATTGTTGTTTTTGTTCCTTTGTCATCGACCATGACTATTGATAAGGATAATGGATTTAAATATTTTTTAGGCTTTAAATAATCTGGTATGTCTAAGTTACTTTTGCGTACTTTACACAGGATAACATTTCCTTTTCTTAATAATTCTTTTGCTATTTTTTCTTTTACCCAACCACACATATCATACACAAGGATGGAATGTTCTCGATGTACGTCAGGCAAGTCATGAAAAGAAGGTATCCTATTAATTTCTTGAATATTAGGGACAAGTTTTCCATTTTCTTCATGGAAAAAACGCCTTGGCAAATAAATCGGATTGTATTCAGCTTCAGGTGTTGTAAAAGGACAACTTAACTGAAATCCTAAAGTGACAATTTTATCAAAAGCCACAAAAGAAAAAGGAACAGCCAAAAATATTATAAGGTTGCGGACAGGGTTTGCCGACATTTTATTCCAAAAAATGAAAGTAATCAAAACCGGAAGAAAATATAAGACATCTAGCAATCCTGCGGTATAGCGATGTGATTTTACTGCAATAATGTACAAAAATATCAAGAGAATAAGTAGTGGTATGAAAACTAAATTTCTTTTTCTACTTTTATAATACATTGGTAAAGCAAACATAAAAACTATAAAAACGGCCCATAATGCAAACCAAGCAAGAGTATTCCAAATCCCAGATGCTGCTTCACCTCCAACATATACAAATATTTCCGGTAACGAAATGACAAACAATGCCAAATAGACAGCTTTAAAGATATTTAGAGTTTTCTGTTCAGGAGGAAATAACTTCTGTATAATCGACTTAATTCTACTCATTTTCAACTCCGGAAATTTCGATTCCATACTCAAAAGGGGCTGCTCTTCACAGCCCCTTATCTTATTTTTTTTCATCCGTTTCAATTTTGATATGCAGCTCTTTCATCTGCTGCTCGGTCACAAAGTTTGGCGCCTGCATCATCAAATCCTGAGCTTTGCCGTTTAGCGGGAACAAAATCACGTCGCGGATAATCGGCTCATCCAAAAGCAGCATAACCAAACGGTCAACACCATAAGCCGAACCGGCGTGCGGGGGTGCCCCAAACTTAAAGGCGCTGATCATACCGCCGAATTTATTATCGACAACGCTGTTGTCATAGCCGGCAATTTCAAAAGCCTTGTACATAATTTCCGGATCGTGGTTGCGAACAGCACCGGACAACAGCTCTACTCCGTTGCAAACGAAGTCATACTGATAGGCCAAAATATCCAAAGGCTTCTTGTTTAACAAGGCATCCATTCCGCCCTGCGGCATCGAAAACGGATTGTGCGAAAATTCAACCGCACCGGTTTCCTCGTTTTCTTCATAAAACGGAAAATCTACAATCCAGCACATTTTGAAAGAATTTTCATCAATCAGCCCCAGTTCTTCGCCCACTTTATTGCGCAGACGACCGGTATATTTGTCAAACTTCATCCCTTTACCTACGGCGAACATAATCGCGTCGCCCGCTTTCAGCCCCGTAAACTCTTTCAATGCAGCAATTTTTTCTTCACTGAGAAAACGCGCAATACCTTTGGGACCAGCCGTTGACAAGGCGACATAGGCCATACCGCCCATTCCCTCTTCCTTGGCAAAAGCATCCAGCTTGTCAAAGAAAGAACGCGGTTTGTCGGCAATGCCTTCAACCACCATACCCTTGACAATTTTGCCCTCTTTGACCAAGCCGTCATAAACGCCGAAACCGCTCTCTCCGAAAAATGCCGTCACATTCTGCCACTTCAGCGGATTGCGCAAATCGGGCTTGTCAGAACCGTAAGTCATCATTGCTTCCCGAAAAGGAATATGAACATACGGAGCCTGATCAACCTTTTTGCCGTTGGAAAACTCATTAAAAATAGCCCCCAGCGTATGCTCGATTACCCCAAACACGTCTTCCTGAGTGGCAAAGGACATTTCCATATCCATCTGATAAAATTCGCCCGGAGAACGGTCCGCACGCGGATCTTCGTCGCGAAAACACGGAGCAATCTGAAAATAGCGGTCAAAACCGGAAACCATCAACAACTGTTTAAACTGCTGCGGCGCTTGAGGCAAAGCATAAAATTTTCCGGGATTCAAACGGGACGGAACCAAAAAGTCGCGTGCGCCTTCCGGCGACGATGCCGTCAGAATAGGAGTCTGATATTCGGTAAATCCCTGCTCGCGCATAAGTTCGCGAGAACGCTGAATCACTGCCGAACGCAGCAAAATATTTTTATGAATACGGTCTTTGCGCAAATCCAGAAAACGATATTTCAAACGAATTTCTTCCGGAGCGTCGTCTTCCATCGCCACCTGAAACGGCAAAACCTCGGCACGGGAATAAACCTCGACTCTTTCAACCTTTATTTCAATGTCGCCGGTCGGCATATTCTTATTCACACTTTCGCGGGCAACCACTTTTCCTTCAAACCCGACAACCGATTCAACGCGCAAACCTTCAATAATCTCAAACAAATCCGAGGAGCTGTCAAAAACACACTGAGTAATGCCGTAATGGTCTCGCAAATCGACAAAGCACAAGTTTCCCAAGTTGCGTTTACGATGAATCCAACCCCCGAGCTTAACTGTTTTGCCAATATCGGCAGCCCGAAGCTCTCCGCATGTATGTGTTCGATAGCTTTGCATTTTTAACCTCGTTCTAAAATTAAACTTTCCCGTTCGCCTTTGCAAACGGGCAACTTTTCTTTTATTACGAAATCGGTGCAAAAGCAACCATAATCTGCTGCCGAAACAAAAAAAGAACCGGAGGAAACACTCCTGCCGATTCTGAAAAATTTTTGCTTTGCATTACTCTGCATTCATATGATCCACAAATGTACAGGATTTGCAGCAAAACGTGACCTTTCCCTCAATTTGCGAAACTAAATGACAAATTTTTGCAGCCCATTCGCCTTCTGTCATAGTCGGACGCATCACACGGCTCACATATCCCGGATAAAAAGCCTCAATCTGCAAACCTCCGTCGGCTCGGTCATAAACATAGGTCTCGATATTGTTGTTATCGCTGAACGTCTTAGCCAGTTTAATGCCTTTCAAAGCGTTTTCGGCGTCAATTCTGATATCTGCGCGACGCAGCTCGCCAAAATCGTCATTAGGAGACTTTTCAAGTTTCACCTCACATGCCGTTGACAAAACATATCCTTTAAAAACTTCGGCAAGGTCATCATTCAAAGGCTGTTGTTCATCCAACACTTTAACGATAACATAGCTGTCAAAGTAAGAGTTCAAAACTCCCGTCAGAACCTTGAATTCAGAATGCTTCTTCAGCAGCGCGACAATTTCTTCCTTTTTTACTTCCGCATTTCTGCAGTTTACAATCAGAACGACGTAATTTTCATTTTTTCTTTCCATAATACAATAATTGAGTTTTTTTATTAATATAAACAGCAAAGACACTCGGAGCGCTAACTCGGAGTGTCTTTGCAAAGCAACTTTCACAATTCTCAGGCAACTTCTGATTTGAGTTTTCCGTCAAACACTTTTACCTGCGTGGACGAGAAAATGGGAATTAACCCTTGAGCCCGCAGGAACTGCCCCAAATGCTTCTGCCAGGCGTCATAGTTTTCACCCGGTTTGCTGGCTGCCCACAAATAAGCGTTTCCGTCTTTTTCATAAGCTACCAGCTCGAAGTTATTGGTCTCACCCTTGTGCTTGCGCAAAGCGTTATGAACGCGATACAGCAAAGATTGCATACCCTCGCCTTCTACCGTTACCAAACACTGTTTACCGGCGGCAAACTCTTCGCCTAAACCGTCACGATTGGCAGCAACCAGCATTTTTCCCTGATGCGCAACGGCATGCAGAGTATTGGCTATCTGTTCTACGTTCCAGTCCAAATTTCCGCCGTCATACAGAAGCCCGTAACGTTCGTCTTCTCTCTTGGCATCAAACCACGCGGCCGGAATAAGACTGCCGGTAAAACCATATTGGTTAACTACTGCCTCTACGGAGGTTTTGAACTCTGCAGTTGTCATTGCCTGATTGCCGTTGTCAACTGCTGCCTTGGAATTGTTTTTCAAAAAAGTTTTCATATTAAAAAAATTTTTGGGATTAATTAATAAATAGAGATAAAAATATGTTTTGATACTTGAGTCATAGTCAAAATTTTGTCTATTGTCAAGCGGATTTTACCTAACGCCCAACATACTTCCCTAATAAATTAAATCTTTGCCAATAACAAAATTGGCCATTATTGAAAAATTGTAAACATTCTATTCCCAAACAACCAAAACAGATAAAAAAATTATCATAGCAATGACGGCAAATAACCTCTCGACAAATCACGGGGAAGACATTAAAACAATATTAATTTTATGCGATTAACATTAAACACCTTGTGATAATTTGAGATAAAACTGATGAATGTTATTACGACGACCGAAGACTTAAACCGCTTTTGCAACGAATGGAATACTCAGGAGTTCATTACTGTCGACTTGGAATTTCTGCGCGAACACAGCTATTATGCCAAACTGTGTTTAATCCAGGTCGGCTCGCTCAAAGACTGCGCCATCATCGATCCTCTGGCCGAAAACCTGAATCTGTCGCCGTTCTTTGAGTTGATGCAGAATACAGCCGTTGTCAAAGTCTTTCATTCCGGACGACAGGATATCGAAATCATTTACAATCTCAGCGGAAAAATTCCCCAGCCGTTGTTTGATACCCAGATTGCCGGCATGGTAACCGGTTTCGGAGAATCAATCAGCTACGAAAACCTGGTAAAATATATTTTGCATATCGAATTGGATAAAAGCAACCGCCTGTCTGACTGGAGCAAACGCCCGCTCAACCAAACCCAGTTGGAATATGCCCTGCACGACGTAACACATTTGGTTCATATCTACGAATACTTGCGTGACCGCCTCAAAGAAACCGGCCGCAGCCCGTGGCTGGCCGAAGAAATGGAAACGCTTTCCAGTCCTGACACCTATGTCATCAAGCCGGAAGACGCCTGGCAGAGGCTAAAACACCGTTCTCACAACGCCCGTTTTCTAACTCTCCTGCGCGAACTGGCCTCCTGGCGGGAAGCAAGGGCTCAGCGGCGCAACACCCCGCGCCAGTCTTTTATCAAAGACGATATGCTGCTGGCCATCGCAGCCGCTTGCCCCAAGACCAAGGAAGAACTTTGTCAGATAAGAAACCTGCGCAGCGACGTGGCCGGCGGCAAACTCGGTGACGAAATAATGGAAGTTCTGGAAGCCTTTTCCAAAATTCCTGCGGACTGTTACGTTATCCCGCCGAAAGAAAAAAGCCTGCCCAATGCCAACACCTCTTTATACGAGCTGCTTCGTTTGCTTCTGAAAATAAAATGCCAGCAGGAAGGCGTGGTACCCCGGCTGATTGCCGACGATGACGATCTCCGCCGTTTCAGCTGTTTCAAAGACAAAAACAGCCCGATACTCAAAGGCTGGCGCAAAGAAATTTTCGGCAATGACGCCCTCGCCCTCCGTGAAGGACGTCTGACCATCGGCTACGACCCTCAGGCCAGGGAAATCAAATTTCTCTAAAGGGATAATCGTCAGGATACAAAGTGCCGTTGACTTGTCGATAACGGCAGACTGTTTTCAGGATTTGTAGGGTCTGTTGTAAAGGCCGTCCAGCAGCTGAAGAACCTTTAATACTTTGTCGCTTCTTATTGAATAAAATATTGTCTGTGCCACCCGCCGCGTTTTTACAATATTTTCGGCTCTTAAAACGGCCAAATGCTGCGACAGGGCAGACTGGCTCAAGCCGACGATTTTTTCAAGTTCGCCGACGTTCAATTCCTGCTCGGACAAGTTGTACAATATCTCCAGGCGCTTTTCGTTGCCCATTGCTTTCAGCATTTTGGCCCCGGCGCTCACCGCTAAATTTTTCATAAATTCCCTCCCGCAAAATTAGCAATTGTATTTTACTAATTTAGCATAACGGCGTCCGATAACCAGTCTTGATAGTGCTAATTATTAGCTATACTTAGGTTTGTGATGATAAAATAACCTAACAACTCATAACAATTGTTGATATTATGCTGCTAATATAATAACATGAGAAACACACTAAAACGGAGATATTTGATGAACAATGAAGAATTAAAAGACTTAAGCTTTGAAGACGCCCTCCTCCAGTTGGAAAACATCGTGCGCGAGCTTGAAAGCGGCCGTATCAAACTGGACGATGCCGTCTCGGCTTATGAAAAAGCGGTTGTGCTCAAACAGCTTTGCGAAACAAAACTAAAAGCGGCTCAGCTTAAAATTGAAAAAATTGAAGTTTCGCCGGAAGGAAAACTTTCCACTGCTCCATTTGAAGTTCCGGAGGCCTGAGATGACGACTTTTACCGAAAAACTGCTTGATTATACCCGCCGTTTCAACGACAGGCTGCCCACCTTGTTTTCACTTCCCGCCGGCGCGGAAAAACGAGTGGTCGAAGCGATGCTTTATTCGGTAACCAACGGCGGCAAACGGCTGCGCCCGTTTTTAGTCTGTGAGGCCGCCAAAATTTTCAGCGTCAGCGAAGATGAATCTTTCAGAACCGCAGCCGCACTGGAGATTTTACATTCATATTCGCTAATTCACGATGACCTGCCCTCAATGGATAACGATGACCTTCGCCGAGGCAAACCGACTTGTCATAAAAAATTCGACGAAGCGACCGCCATTTTGGCTGGAGACGGTTTGCTGACCTATGCCTTTGAGCTTCTGTCCCACCCCGACACCGCAAAGTCCGCCGAAATCCGCTGTCGCCTGGTGTCTATGCTTGCCAAAGCCGCCGGCGCTTTTGACGGAATGGTCGCCGGACAAATGCTGGATCTCTACAGTGAGCGCAGCGATGCCGACTACCATCTGGAAGAAATCATCCGTCATATTGAAGAAATGAAAACCGGACGTCTGATTCGCTTTGCCTGCGAAGCCGGTGCCGCCCTCGGCAATGCCGACCTCGAAGAAACCGAAGCCTTGGTCGTCTACTCCCGCAAAATCGGCATTGCGTTCCAAATTGCCGATGACATCCTGGACGTAGAAGGCAATCCCGCTCTGGTTGGCAAAACGCTGAACAAAGATGCCGCACAAGGCAAACTGACCTTCGTCGGCCTCTACGGACTTGATAAATCAAAGCAAATGGCGGATGAACTGGTAAAAGAAGCCAAAGAATCCCTGGCTTTGTTTGGTAAAAAGGCGCAAACCTTGCAGCAATTGGCCGACTATATCGTAAACCGGAAAAACTAAACTACCGATTATCGGATTCGACAAAGGTCAAATAAACATATTTCGTCAGAGGTGACGGTTTTCTGATTGTTATGCCGATGGCAACACGTGCACCGGCTTTCAAAAGGCCGACCTCGGGATTCTGATTAAGGCTTTGCAAAAGAACCGCGTCTTTATCAAGCATCTCGACATGAATTAAAGGAATTCTGATATCCTCGTCGGTCGTATTGACAATAAACCCCTTTACCTCCAGTTTGCGAACATAGTCTTCCTCCAAATCATCCCACGCAATGTTCTGAAACTCCAATCCCTCTCCGGGAATAGTAGCACTGATTCCGACAGCGCGGTACAAACCGTTCATAAACGGCATTCCCCGCACAATCTCATAACGAAAGCTGTACAGGCAAAGCAACAGCAAAAGGGCTGCCGTTCCGCCGGCATAATAAAGCGCTGCCTTGGAGTGCAGGCCTATAAGCTGTCGGCACTTGAGTAAAAATCTCCGAAACGGGGGCAGTTCGCTCTCGGCTTTGAAAAGCTCCTCGGTTTGTTGAGACAGTCGTTTGAATATGTCGTCCATTTCGCTGTCTGTCTGAGACGGCGTTTCGGTTGTTTCCGCTTCGGTCGAAACCTCGGAACTTTCCTCCGAAACAGCTTCCTCTGCGGCAGAGGTTTCTTCGCTGACGGATTCCTGAGCGGCAGACGGCTCATCGTCTTCAATGGCAACCGTTCTTACCGGCGCGTCGATTAAATCGTCGCAATAGGCTTTAAACACCTGATTGCAATAACTGCAGCGGAGCTTTTTTCCGTCTTCCGGAATCAAGTTCTCGTCAATTTCATAGCCGGTACGGCATTTCGGACAATAAATCTGCTTCATTTTTCCCCTCTGCCTTAATATAGAATGAAAAAGCTTTTAATCAAAGAAAAAAAGTACTTTATTAAATAAATAATTGCTATATCTTTGTAGTAATCAGGAATAAGGAGTCATACGTTGTTAGAACCCAAAACATCTTCCGCCGGCATTATTGAAATGCAGAACGTCGGCATCCGTTACGGACAGGGGCCGGAGATTTTAAGCGATATAAAACTCTCTTTGAAAAAAGGCTCTTTCCATTTTCTGACCGGCAAGAGCGGAGCCGGTAAAACGTCTCTGCTCAGTATGATGTATCTCGCACAAAAACCGAGCCGCGGTACGGTCAACGTTTTTGGAACCAACATTAACTTCACCAACCGTGACAACCTTGCCATGCTGCGGCGGAAAATCGGCGTCGTTTTTCAGGACTTCCGCCTGCTGGACCATTTGTCCGCCTTTGACAACGTAGCTCTGCCGCTCCGCGTCTGCGGCATGGACGAAAGAGAAGTCCGTAAACGTGTCAGCGAGCTGCTGAGCTGGGTCGAACTTGACCGCCATATGCTGGACACCACGGCAACGCTGTCCGGCGGTGAAAAACAACGTATCGCCATCGCCCGCGCGGTAATTAATCGGCCGGAACTGCTGCTTGCCGACGAACCCACCGGCAACGTCGACAACGACATTGCCCCCAAACTGATGAAACTGTTTGTCGAACTGAACAAGCTCGGCACCACTGTAGTCATCGCTACCCACAGCGAAAAATTGATTAACGATTTTGCCTATCCGCGCCTGCATCTGCAAAACCACGGCTTACACATATATTATCCGTCGGACGTATCCAAACTGGGAGGTGCCCATGTCTAGCTCTCCGCGCAAATTTATCAGCCGTCGTCAGGAGCTCCCGCTTAAAGGCGAACAAACGACACTTTTCCTGCAGATTATGATTTCGATTGCGGTTTTCATTTTTGCCATTACCTTGTCGGGCGTTCTGGCCATCAATGCCATGCTTCACAACTGGAATCAGAGCATTCTCGGCTCGCTTACGGTTCAGATTATGCCCGTTAACGACACCAATCGCGAAAAAGCCATGGCCGAAACCCTTGCCTATCAGGACAAAGCCGTCGATTTTCTGAAAACCGTCGACGGCGTCCTCAAAGTGACCCCTCTGCCGGAAGTCCAGCTGCAAAAGCTCATCCGCCCCTGGCTCGGCGACGGCGTTAATCTCGAAAATCTGCCGATGCCGAGAATTATCGACGTCAAAATCTCGACTGACGCCGAAATTGATTTTGCCAAACTGGCACAGGATTTGGCTCAGGCCTCACCCCTCGCCTCGCTTGACAACCACAAACTCTGGCTGAGCAAGCTGATACAATTTGCCGATGGTCTTAAAGCTTTGGCCATGAGTATTCTGGTTTTGGTCATCGGTATTACTTCCGGAGCCATATTCTACACGACTCAGATGAGTCTGGGACTGCACCGGCATATCATTGAGATTCTGCATATTATGGGAGCCAAAGACACCTATGTCGCTCAGCAGTATGCCAAACGTATGGCGTTTTTAGGATTGGCGGGCGGTATCGTCGGTTTGTTCTTTGCCATTCCGACCATTTTTTTCATCGGTTCTCTTGCCAAACAAATCGAAGGTGGTATCATCAGCGAAGCCAACCTGAGTTTCAATGACTGGCTGCTGATAATGTCCCTGCCGCTGTTTTCCATGTGCATCGCCATGTCGACAGCTTACTACACGGTTAAACGAACGCTGCAAAAACTGATATGAGAAACTTCTTCAAAATACTTGCCGTCGTCATTCTGATATCTTGGTTTGCAGGATTCGTTTTCTTTGCCGACGCCATCAACTCCTATCCTGAAGACCACACCACCCGTACGGAAGCGATTATTGCTCTGACCGGAGGACGCAATCGCATCGCCGAGGCCTTCCGGCTGTTGGACGAAGGCAAATCCGACCGATTGTTCATTTCCGGCGTAAGCAAACACAGTTCCCTCGCCGGAATTAAACACCGCAACCACATTACCGGAGGAGATGACGAAGCGGTGTCTTTGGGACGGGAAGCAACCAATACGGTCGAAAATGCCATAGAAACGAGTCATTGGCTGAAGGAAAACAACATCAAGTCGATTCGGCTGGTAACCTCCAATTATCACGTTCCGCGCAGCACCGCCGAATTCAAAGTTCAAAATCCGGAGCTCCAAATCGTCATCCACCCCGTCTATTCGGAAAAAGTCCGCAAAAAATGGTGGAAGAGTTGGCAGACATTCTCGCTTATTTTCTCAGAATATAATAAGTTTTTATATGTTTACATTCGAAGTCATCTACAAACAAGGGGCCGCTAATGCTTTATTTGCGTTCATTCATTTTTAACATCGTCTGCTATTCAACCCTGACCGTCGGTTGCATCTTCAACAGTCTGGTTGGTCTTGTCTCTCCCAAAGCCACCATTAAAATATGGAATTATACTTTTATTCCCTTTTTGGTCTGGAGTCTGAAACATCTTGCCGGAATAGAAATTGAAATCCGCGGCAGACAATATATGATGCAGGAAGACTGTATTTATGCCGGAAAGCATGAATCGGCCCTCGAAACATACGTTCTCAGCAATTACATCAAACGGGCATCCTTTGTCCTCAAAAAAGAACTCACCTATATCCCCATTTTCGGATGGGCTCAATACTTTTACGGAATGATACCGGTTGACCGTTCTGCCGGCAGCGCCGCAATGAAAAATATGCTGCGCAGCGCCAAAGACCGTCTGCAAGACGACCGCCCGCTGATTATTTTTCCCGAAGGAACCCGACGCAAACCGGGACAGGAACCATGTTATAAACCCGGTGTCGCCCTCCTGTATCAAAATCTCAACGTACCGGTTATTCCTATCGCCGTCAACACCGGCTTTTTCTGGAAAAAAAGCTCTTTTATGCGCTATCCCGGCAAAGTAATTTTTGAATTTATGGAACCGCTCCCCGCCGGCATGGATAAAAAAACCTTTATGAGCGAGCTTCAAAAACGTATTGAAGGAAAATGTGCCGAGCTTAATGCCGAAACAATCAAAAACTATCCTTACACCGCGCCGATGTTGGATCAGTCGAAGGACAACGGATAAGTGAAGGAAAAACTGCTCGACATATTGGAAAAAATTCCTTATTACCTGGACGATTTTTTCGCTTCTGTCCGATTGCGCCTGTCGCTCAATCGCTTTGTCGGCACTTTGAAAAACAACCGTATGGCCGCAGCGGCATTCCTGACCACATTTGTCGTCTTTCTTATTTTTTACCATGTTATGCTGGTGCGTATCTCCGCAACCCGCCATCTGAAAGCGGACATTGCTTACATCCAAGACAGCCTGAACACTTTCGGACTGGACATCGCCTATGAAAAAATCAGTTTCAGTTCGTCGTTTACCCGGCCGTTAATGACGGCGGACGACTTCCGTCTGTACAGCCTGAACGGAAACTGGAGCTTAAAGATTCCTCGGCTGCGCCTTTATGCCTCAATTTTCAATAACGCCGACATAACTCTGGAGCTGGGAAATAAACAGGAACTGCAGCTAAACGGAGAGAGCTACCCGGTCCGCAGCGAGGAGGCCGAAATCAAATTTGATTTTGGCGACAATAACGACATAGAACTTGTCCTTGCCGAAATCCGCAACATCAACATCAAAAACTTTGCCGTCATTCAGGAACTGAATTTGGCCGGACGCCATACGCCTAACCGCACCGGCCTCAACAGCATCGCCGCCGTATTTGAAAACCACATTGAATTAAAAAACATCACCCTGAACGGTTTGCTCAACTACCCTTTAACGTCGCAAATCAACAGACTGTACCTCAAAACCAACCTTATGGGCGAATTTTCCCGCCTTGACAGTTTTGCCGCGTCAATGGAAGAATGGCTGCACCGGGGCGGATTTTTAGAAATTCCCAATATGGTTGTCAATTGGGCTCCGTTTTCCATGGTAGGCAAAGGCGAGCTCAACTTCGACGAAACCTTTGCCCCGAACCTGCACCTGGAAACCTCGTCTAAAGCCCTGGTTAAGTTTATGGAAGATTTGCAAGACAGAAACTTTTTGGAACGCAAAGGCGTATTCGTCGCCAACATCCTGCTCAGCAACAAGGCTTTTAAACTGAACGAAGATGACGAACATCTTACCATCGTAACCCCGATAGACTACCGGGACCATAAATTGGCAGTTGAGAACATTACCGTTAAAACGTTTTATCCGATGAATTCGGCAAACACGACACGGGCCAAACCATAACGGCGTTCTTCCAGCAGACGAAAGCCCTCCGGCAACGGCAAGGGCTCATTTTTTTCCACTTCCACCAAACATAAAGCTCCCGGCTTCAGCCAATTCTTTGCCGCCAGATTCTTTAGTGCCGGTACGCTCAGTCCCTGATTATAGGGTGCGTCCATAAACAGCAAATCATAAGCGGTTACGCTTTTCGGAAGATTTAGCGCATCTCCCCTGATAACATTAATTTTGGAAACGTCTGCCGGAAACAATTTTATATTGCGCTGCAACGGCCCGCAGTCAACGTCAACCAGCGTCACGGAAGCAAACCCCTGAGACAACGCCTCCAAAGCAAACGCTCCCGTACCCGCAAAAACATCCAGCAGATGATACGAACCAAAATCAAACCCTAACTTGGAGCGCAAGATATTAAACAGCGCCTCCCTAGCCCGGTCAGAAGTAGGGCGTACCCGGCCGTTGTCCGGTGACAACAACTTCTTTCCCCGGTATTTTCCGCCGATTATCCTCATAACTCAAACTTGCCGCCCAGCTGCTCTTTTAACACCTTGGCCGGAACTTCGCGAGCTTCGCCTTTTTTCAGGCTGCCGAGCTGAAACGGCCCGTACGACAACCGGATTAAACGTGCCACATCCAAGCCGATTGACTTCATGACCTTACGAATTTCACGGTTTTTCCCTTCGCTTAAAGTTACCAGCAGCCAGGAATTAGATCCCTGCGTACTCTCAATTTCCGCTTTCACAGGACCGTATTCCACGCCGTCAATTACCGTCCCCTTAAGTAAAGTTTTAAGTTTTTTGTCATCCACGGCCCCGTGAACCCTGACTTTGTAACGGCGCAACCACCCGTTGCTCGGCAGCTCAAGCTTACGCGACAATTCCCCGTTATTGGTCAGCAGCAGCAAACCTTCGGAATTCAAATCCAATCGACCGACCGAAACCACCCGCGGCATCCCTGCCGGCAGATTGTCAAATACCGTAGGACGTTCTTTTTCATCTTTATGGGTGGTTACCAAACCCGTCGGTTTGTGATACAGCCACAATCGGGTTTGCTGAATTTCGGGAAGCTTTTCGCCGTCAAACAAAATCTTTTCGTCTCCGGTGACGTTAAACGCCGGCGATTCGACAATCTCTCCGTTAACGGTTACCCTTTTTTGCAGGATATATTCTTCGGCCTGCCGACGGGAACATACACCCGAACGCGCCATAAATTTTGCAAGTCTTTCGCTCATTTTAAACTTTCCTTTTCTATTTATTGCCTATAATAGTAAATTATATTAAGAAGTCTAACAAAAAAAGGCCCGCCATGGAAAATAATCCCTATATGCAAAGAGCTTACGAGCTGGCGCAACAGGCTGCCGCCGTCGATGAAGTCCCCATCGGCTGCGTAATCGTCAATCCTGCCAACGGCGAAATCATTGCCGAAAGCTACAACCTCAGCCAACACATCGAAGATGCCACCGCCCATGCGGAAATTAAAGCCATCCAGACGGCCTGCCTCAAATTGCAAACCAATCGCCTCCGCAATATGGATATGTATGTCACTTTAGAACCCTGCACCATGTGCGCGGCGGCCATTTCTTTTGCCCGTATCAAAAACCTCTATTTTGGCGCCGCAGACGCCAAAGGCGGTGCCGTGGTCAGCGGCGTACGCTTTTACGAGCAGCCGACCTGTCACCATAAACCCGCAGTGCATGCCGGTATTATGGAAAAAGAATGTTCTCAAATTCTCAAGGATTTTTTCAAAAAAAAGCGGAACAAATAAGGCCTTCTTTTCAAAATAAATAAACGGAAAATGGATGAAGCAGAGTAATCCGCAAGACGAGCGCGATTGAGTTTATAAAACCGTAAATGACATGAGCGCGAGATCGCCGCAGATTGCTCTAATTCGCCATTATACGCGCTTTCTGAAGCTTCCAGTCGCGATCCTTTATAGCTTCTCTCTTATCGTAATTCTTTTTGCCACGGCCTAAACCGACTTCAAGCTTAGCCCGCCCTTTGTCGTTAAAGAATAAACGAATGGCGACCAATGTAGACCCTTTACGTGAAAGCTCGTTGGTTATCTCAATGATTTCCTTTTTTTTCAACAGCAGCTTACGATCGCGTTTTTCCGGATGAGAAGAATATCCTTTGTTGGCATATTCGGCGATAAACATATTGGAAATAAAAAGCTCACCGTCTTTTTCAATCCCGTATGCGTCATTGATATTGGCATGCCCAAGGCGCAAAGACTTAACCTCCGTTCCCGTCAACTCAAGCCCGGCGGTATATTTCTGCTCAATCAGGTAATCAAAATGCGCGCGACGGTTCTGCGCGACCAACCCGGTTGAAATAAAATCACTTTTCTTTGCTTTTGCCATTAAAATAAAACCTTAATTGTCAATCAGCTCTTTATATACAAGTTTTTACCGTTTAGCAAGCCCCAATAAAGCTGCCGGCGTGCCCGTGCCGGAATATTCATACGTTTCAGCCGGGGATATGCCTCGCAAAAACTGCGCCATTGTTCCCGGCTCAGACTTTTAGCCATCTTTTCTTCTCGAAAAATCCAAAACCGGCCATTGCGGAAACAAACCTCGCAACCACCCAGAGTAGCACTTTTGAAAGCCGCATCTTCCATCCGGCAGCACAAGTTCTCCAAATCATCGGCACGCGGCGGATAAACCCGGCCGCTAATTTGTTTTAACAGTCGCGCCATCAGCCGAAAGCGCATTTCCTGATGCAGCTTAAGAAGTTCACCCGCTGACACCGCGACAACGTCGTCGCTGAAATATTGAACCTGATTTTTGACAATCCGCTCCGTTTGCTCATCCAGATAAGCCTTGGATCTTCTCAGCGTGGCCATAGTATCGACAATCCGCTCCTCGCTCAGCCCAAGCACTTCCGCCAGTTGCGGCAGCAATTTACGTACCCTCACCCGCAAATAGTCGTCGCACTGATTGGATTCGTCCTCCACCCATCGGATATTCGCGGCATTAAGATAATCTCTCAGAGCCTCCGGTGCAATATCCAACAATGGCCGCAAAACCGTCAATCTGCCGACGCTGCTCGCCGGAGCAATCCCGCACAAGCCATCCAGACCGCTGCCTCGCTGCAGCCGGATAAAAAAAGTCTCCGCCTGGTCGCGCTTGTGATGCGCCATAAAAATCGTACAAATCCCGTTGGACAGACACCAGTCTTCCAACAAGCGGTAACGGGCTTCCCGGGCAGCCGTCTCTATCCCGGAAACCGGCTTTTCGCCCTCCCAGGTCAAAATATGATGCTCAATCCCGGCCTGCCGCATTAATTTTGCAACATAGTCCGCTTCCTGGCGGGAAGTCGGACGCAGCTGATGGTCAACCGTCAGCGCCACAATTTTTTTTCCGCACCGTAAAGCCCATTCCCGCAACAGATATACCAGAGCCAACGAGTCAGCGCCGCCGGAAACCCCGACTGCAAAGGTCTGCTGTCCGCAGGCTTTTTCATCACACAACCGGTTGCAAAGACAAATGGTAGTTTGAACCAAACTACCATTTTCCCGCTTTAAATTATTTTTGAGAGCCTTCGTCATGCCTGTTTACTTGCATTTCAGAGCTGCGGCGCGGGCCTTTGCCTTGCTTATCAGAGAGGCCTCCGTCTTGGGAAACTCCTTCGGCAGATTCAAAAATGCCGTACAGGCCTCTTGTTTCTTGCCCAGTTTCTCCATTGACATACCCAGCTTTAAGATGTTGTCGGCGCCTTTGGTACCGTCTTTATACTTCTCATACCCCTTGGCAAAAGCGACCGCCGCTTTGGCAAAATCCTGCTTGGCATAATAAGCCTCGCCAAGCCAGTATTGCGCATTGCCGGCCAGCTTATGGTCAGGATATTTGGTCAGTATGGAAGTAAACTTTTGAGCGGCCAAATCATTTTCATTGGCATTAATGGCGGTCATCCCCTGCTTATAAATATCCTCGGCGCTCAACGTTTTAACCGCAGGCAAATCCTCACCCTTTGTAATGCTGTCGCCTACAATCGACTTCGGTGCATTTTTCGCTACCGGCGCCAAAAACTTCTTTTCGGGAACCTTTGCCGTTCCCAGACCATCAGTGTCAAAAGGCTTTCCCTCCAGCATTTTCAGACGGATGTCGATATCTTTGTTGATGACGTTAATACGTTCTTCCAACTGTTTGAGTGCAAATTCCAGACGATCCATCCGGCCCACCGTATCCCGCAGCGTTTCGTCAAACTGCCCGATAGTAACTGTCACGTCCTGAGACCCCGCCGCTGAAAGATTATCTTCCTTTTCACGATAGAGCTGACGCTGAATAATCTGAACATCCTCACGCAGCTGCTCCAGTTCACGCTCCATGGCCAAAGTCTGCGCCTGAGCTGCCTGAATGCCGAAAAGCAAACTGCCGGTCAACAACATAATTTTTGAAAATTTCATATTCACCTCGCCTAAAGTCTGATGTTTTCTTTATACATTAAATGAAAATTCCCGCTCTGTCTGCAATTAAACGAAATTTTTAAACAAGTAAATCAAACTTTCATCATAAAAAAAACGTGCTCTGAATTTAGAGCACGTTTTCAAAATCAGTAAAACCGTAAATTAGTTAGCAGCTTTGACTACAGTAACTGAACGACGGTTCTGAGCCCAAGCGGCTTCGTTGTTGCCGAGAACTGCAGGTCTTTCTTTACCATAAGAAATGGTAGAAATTCTGCTGGCAGAAATACCGTGAGATACCAGGTACTGTTTTACAGCGTTGGCACGGCGTTCACCCAAGGCCAAGTTGTACTCTCTTGTACCTCTTTCATCGCAATAGCCTTGAACGATAACGTTTACATTTTCGTGCTTTTTCAGCCATTTAACCTGAGTATCCAGGATTTCGGCTGAATCCGGGGAAATAGCAGAGCTGTCAAATGCGAAGAATACTCTGTCTTCAGCATTTTCCATGAAGTCGCGAGCTTCGATAGATTCACATTCGCTGCCGCCGAAAAGGCTGCTTTCACCAATGCTGGAGCAACCAGACAAAGCGATAATAGCGCAGAACAAACCTAAAAGTTTTTTCATTTTATTAATCTCCATATGGGTTAAAATCTTTAATTGTTAAACAACTAATACAGCATTAACTTAAGCAATAAAAATTTAATTTTCAATAACAAAAATGCATCAACTACCAAAAAAGCGAAAAATACGGCTCTTTCATACATTCAAACGCTGTTTTCGAGTTTTTTTGACTGTAGAAGAAACATCTTTTTCATCAAAAACTAATTTCTAATCATTAGATAAGCCTAAATCACGAGTCTTAAATACTACTTTAGTATGATTCACCGCCTTTCCAACCGATTCAAACCGCACCAAAAGCGAAAGGGTGTTGAAAAATTCAACACCCTCTTTATTGATACGTTTTATTTTATAAACGTAAATTCGCCCCCGTAGTAGCGATACCAGTTATATTTGGTACGAAGCACGCCTCCTTCCGAAATACACTTGGGCACTACTCTTAGTTCAGTTGCGTCGCCGGCAATCATTTTACCGTTTTCAAACATAACGGCCAGATGTTTGCGGCGGCCGTGTTCACTGATAACTTCCAGCGTCCACATCTCTGAAGAACAAAAGTCTTCATGTTTATGAACAATGGTACCGGTAGCCAGCCGAACCTTGCCCACGACTTTGCATCGTCTCATCTTAGCCCATTTGAGCAATGCATCGCCTGCTTGTTTTTCCTTCCGCCAGCCTTCGTCAGCCAACAAGGGAATTGCTAACCACTGGTCGCCTTTCTTCGTTAAGTAAAAGGTTTCGCAATGGTAGATTTTGGTTCCCCAACGTTCCTTTTTGCGGTCAATTGACGTAACTTTTTGATGAAGCTCACAGCCGCTCAACCGGTCTGTAAAAATCATAAGTCCATCAACATAATCGCCGCAGGACATCGGATAACGATAAGCTGAAGCTCCCACCGCAACCTGCATTAACATGCCGGTACGAACCTTATTGTCCGGATGATTGCAAAAACCTTGCAACTTGTAACCGGAAATAAAATCCTGAACCAACTCGGCATTGGTTAGGAATTCTTCACATTTTTCTTTTTTTACTCGGCCGACGAAATTTTCAACTCTCGGTGCAGCATAAAAGCCGGTACCGAATTTTTCTTCTGCTCTCATAACTAATTGGGTTTTTAAGGCTGCCTGTCAGTCAGAGTTTCTGAAATCAGAAAATAACTTCAAGCAGCATGGTTTATAATTTGTTTTTAATTGGGTTCTATAGTAATATGTTAACGAATAGAATCATAATATCAAATTTAGACAAAAAGGTCAATGACCGATTACCCTCTTTCCCAAATTTTTAAACATAAAAAAAAGGGATGCCTTGAACAGGCATCCCTTTTGGTCAATAAAAATCATTACAACGAAAGCTCTATCGTTCTGCATAACTGGGCATTCAGCTGTCTGGCGTTATTAAGCGCCTCTCTGGCCCGTTCGGCAAGAACCGGATATTTTTCTTTCCATTTGTTAAAAAAGCGACGGTTAAAGTTTTCCCAGAAACCGTCTCCAAGTTCATCTCCGAACTTTTTGTAATGAAAGTAAATATCCCAAACAAGCGTCACCAAACAGTCTTCCGCCATCGAAACTTCCTGAACCGCGCTATTGCGCTCCGAGACCCGACGTTTGACGTCGCCGTTCCATAACCTTGCCATTTCCGGCATCAACAAAAGTTCCAACAGCTTGTTGCCGTCTACATAAACCGCCTTGCCGCCGATTCCGTGCGCGATGATATAAACGATTTCAGGTTCCATCCCGCTGACAAGTTCGCTGTTTTCCAACAAAAAGGAGATAAACTCGTTAACGTCAATCCCTTCCTTATTGAGAAACTCGTACTTGGAGTCAAATGACTTCCGCATCATTTTAATCAATTCGGCGCGGCAGTCTTCTAAGAGGCCGAACAACACCTTTGACTTTCTGACATCCTTGAGCTGATTAAGGCTTTCCAACGTTTCCTTAATCTGATTATAAACTTTCAGTTTCATAAGTTATGTTTTAGGGTTAATAATTTCTCTTTTATAAATTTATCGCATTTAATATAAGCTTTTTAGACAAAAGTGTCAACCACAGATAGCAGGCATAAAAAAAGAGATGTCTCACGACACCTCTTTCCTAAAATGACTAAACTAATAAAATTCATCCTCACGGACTGCTCTGGACTAAACAATTGTTTCATCTTTCAACAGCCATTGTCGAAAGCTTGTCTCAAATTCTTTATCCACCGTCTCCGTCACATATTTAACCAATATGTTGTTTTTCGCAAATAATTTGATTATCGCCGCCTCGTCTTCCGAACCGGAAAAAACAGAGTTTTGCGAAACCTCTGTCACCAGCTTGATGACCTTGTCTTCAATTCCTTCTGCCAATTCGGGATGTTCTCTCAGCAAATTCCAAATAACGATTGAGCCGCAATAATGAATTTCGGCCACCGTCGTCGGAAACGTGGCCTGAAAATGATGTTTCAAAACGCTTCTGTGCGTACGCATCATCTCACCTGCCGAAACCGTATCTTTTTGCAAAATTCCTTTGTCGGTATCAACGGAAACCATCTCAACCGGCGTTTCATTGATTAAGGCGTTTTCTTCCAGCGTGCATAAATTTTTATACATCGCGGCAAATTGTAATGGATGTAACATTGTGATTTTATTTTAGTTAATAAATATAAATAATTCATTTTGAATGTCACCCACGCTATCATAATTAGACAAAAGCGTCAAATAAAATTTTGCCCTGAACAAATGCACAAAAAAAACGCCCGATAGCTTCTATCAGACGTTTCTTTTAAACAAGCAACAGCTTATTCCAAATCCCAGCTTTTCACAATTTGCCGCTGTTCTGCCGTAAGGTTTTTGCTTTCTGCTGCAATTCTGCGCAAAAAAATCTTTTGCAGCGCAATCCCTTGCAAAATTTTCTCTTTGCATTCGTTCCAGACGTAAAATCCGCCCTCAAGTTCATAAATCGCATAATGAGAAAATTCAGCCAAACTCTTTTCTGTTGAGACGATATTTTCATACACAGCCTCTAATTCTGCAAAATCATACATAGTCTAATTTTTTAATAATTAATGGTTTTGCCAAAAATATATCCGTTTTCATCCGCGAGTCAATATCTTCTTGTATAAAAAGAGGCGCCTGACTTTCATCAGACGCCTTTTTTTAGCTTCAACAGTCAACCAGTTTCACTGTCACCCGTTTCCGGTACAACTCAAGCAGTTTAAAAATAAAAAACACCTTCGCCCCATGTCCTTCTTCCAGCTGGCGAAGAATATTTACCCGCTCAATACCGACAGCCCGGGCTGCTTCTTCAAGCGACAGCCCCTTTTCCTCGCGCACGCGCCGCAGCTCCGCACCGAGCATAATTTTTATTTTCTTTATTGCAGATTTATTTGCTGACATAACTTTAATCCTTTTTGTTTTTGTAATTTCACCACCTGAAAATAAGGCGGCGGGAGCTACAACAGCCAAAAAGAAACTGCCCGTATATTTCCTTTACAGGTATTTTATTCCCCGGACTCCCGCCATACAAGATGACAAGAAATCCGCAGCTATCGGGTGCGTTTTCCGCTTTTTGGAGCTTGTAGACTCTGTTTTTAGCAATAAAGAATTTTCACGGTTAAGTCAAATAAAAAACACGCCCTCCCTCACGATTTCTCCCGCCTTTCATTGCCGGCTTTGTTTAAGGCGTCTCTTTCTTACACCGCCCCGCTTCACACGCATTCTCGTTTCTTTTCCCTTTCTCCTCTTTTTCTGGTTGCCGCAAAAAAGAGGCGCCTGACTTTCGCCAGACGCCCCTTTCGCAATTTTTGCTCTAAACGAGCTTATTATGCACGATTTTTAGCAAGCTTTCTTGCAGCAGCAAGAACCTTCCTCTTTCTTATCGTTCTTGTGGCGAACCGCAGCCTGAGCAGCAGCCAGACGGGCTACCGGTACGCGGAACGGAGAGCATGAAACATAATTCATGCCACAAGTCTGGAAGAAGTCGATAGATGCCGGATCACCGCCATGCTCACCGCAAACACCCAACCAGATTTTCGGATTAGAGCAGCGTGCTTTTTCGCAAGCCAGTTTAACCAGGCAGCCAACGCCTTCAACATCGATAGATGCGAACGGATCGGCAACATAAACGCCGCGGGCACGATATTCGTCCAAGATGGCGCCGGTATCGTCACGGCTCATACCCAAAGTAGTCTGGGTCAGGTCGTTGGTACCGAAACCGAAGAATTCGGCAGACTGAGCCAACTCGTCAGCTTTCAGGGCTGCACGCGGCAATTCAATCATTGAACCAACTTCGTAAACGACTTTTTTGCCTTTTTCTGCAAAGACTTTTTCAGCCGTGGTATCAATAATGTTTTTAACAATATCGAGTTCTTTCTTAGAACCTGTCAGAGGAACTTCGATTTCCGGCAAAACTTTAATACCGGCATCGGCACATTCAATGGCAGCTTCCAAAATGGCACGGGTCTGCATCTCGCAAATTTCCGGATAGGTAATCGGCAGACGGCATCCGCGGTGACCCAACATCGGGTTAGCTTCATGCAGAGAGTCGGCACGGTTCTTAACCTGTTGCAGAGTCATACCCATTTTGTTAGCCAGTTCCTGCATTTCAGCATCGGTATGCGGCAGGAATTCGTGCAAAGGAGGATCCAACAGACGAATAACGACCGGCATACCTTCCATAATCTTGAACAGGTCTTTGAAGTCCTGTTTCTGATACGGCAGCAAGCGAGCCAAAGCAGCGCGGCGGCCTTCTTCATTATCAGACAAAATCATTGCACGCATATCGGGAATACGGGCGGCATCAAAGAACATATGTTCGGTACGAGCCAAACCGATACCCTGAGCACCGAAGTCACGGGCTGTCTGAGCGTCTTTCGGAGTTTCGGCGTTAGCGCGAACTTCCATTGTGCGGATTTCATCAACCCAGCTCATCAGCTTACCGAAGTTACCGGTATTGGTGTCAGCCTTAACGGTCGGAACCTGGCCTTCGATAATCTGGCCTTTACCGCCGTCCAGAGATACCCAGTCGCCTTCTTTGATAACGGCGCCGGACTTGGTCGTCATGGTTTTGTCTTTGTAGCTGATGGTAATGTCGTGAGAGCCGGAAACGCAGGGAGTACCCATACCGCGGGCAACCACGGCTGCGTGAGAAGTCATACCGCCGCGAGCCGTAATAACGCCCTGAGAAGCATGCATACCGCCGATATCTTCCGGAGAAGTCTCATTACGGATAAGGATAACTTTTTCGCCCTTGGCAGCCCAATTTTCAGCATCTTCGGCACAGAAAACGGCACGACCGACGGCAGCACCCGGAGATGCCGGCAAACCGGTAGCAATAACGTTTTTGGGAGCTTTCGGATCCAACATCGGGTGCAGCAACTGGTCAAGCTGTTCGGCACCAACGCGCATAATGGCTTCTTCTTTGTTCAACAGGCCTTCTTCAACCATTTCAACGGCCATACGGACAGCAGCGGCAGCGGTACGTTTACCGTTACGGCATTGCAGCATCCAAAGTTTGCCGTGTTCAATGGTGAACTCCATATCCTGCATATCTTTGTAGTGTTTTTCAAGATTGTTGCGAACGTCAACCAATTCCTGATACAGGTGCGGCCATTTTTCTTCCAGAGAAGTACCGTCACCTTTGGAGGCCATCGGTTGCGGTGTACGAATACCTGCCACAACGTCTTCACCCTGTGCGTTTACAAGATATTCGCCGTAATAAACGTTTTCACCGGTAGCCGGGTCGCGAGAGAAGCAAACGCCGGTAGCGCAGTCATCGCCGGCATTGCCGAATACCATGGTCTGAACGTTGACGGCTGTACCCCAGTCGCCCGGAATGTTGTTCAGTTTACGATAAGTGATGGCACGGTCAACCATCCAGGAACCGAATACGGCGCCGATACCGGCCCACAACTGTTCCCAGGGATCCTGCGGCACAACCTTGCCCAGTTTGTTACCGATTTCTTTGTATTCTTTAACCAACTCTTTGAGGTCTTCAGCGGTCAAATCAGTATCAGACTTGTAACCTTTGGACTTTTTCATATTTTCCAGAGCTTCTTCATAAAGATCCAGATCAGCACCCAAAACAACGTCAGAGAACATCTGTAGGAAACGACGATAAGAGTCGTAAGCAAATCTCTCGGAACCGGAAGCCTTAGCCAGAGCTTTAACCGTCTCGTCATTCAAACCGAGGTTCAAAACGGTATCCATCATACCCGGCATGGAAACGCGGGCACCGGAACGAACCGAGAACAGCAACGGGTTATTGGCGTCAGCAAATTTTTTGCCCATAATTTTTTCAACATGAGCGACAGCTTCCTTAACCTGATCTTTCAAATCAGAGGGATAGGTGTGGTTATTGTTGTAATAATATGTGCAGACTTCAGTTGTAACTGTAAATCCGGGAGGTACCGGCAAACCGACTTTGTTCATTTCAGCCAGGTTAGCACCTTTACCGCCCAGGAGATTACGCATGCTGGCGTCGCCTTCGGCTTGGCCATTACCAAATGTATATACCCATTTACTCATGGTTTATTCAGCTCCTTAAGCTATATGTTAAAACGAAATCAATCGGGCAGATTCGCCCTTTTGACGAACTTAATTCGTTGCTAAGTTATACTAATGAAAGCGATTCTACAAGGAAAATTTCGAATCTATCCTGAAATAGCGCTAAAATTCAGCCCGTTATGCACAGCGGACGGCAAAACGGCCGCCCCGCCCTTCCGTCCGCTTTAGGAGAAAAAACATTGCCGATACCCCCCGAATGACCGGCGCTCCCAATGCCGTCCGGCTTAATACCCTTTTCCCGGAACAAACTGTTGCAGTTTCAATACCGGAAGCTTGACTTTTTTTGCTTCCTGAAACAGAGAATCTCTGGAAGCCTGCTTTTGGGCTTCAAATGCCAGAGAATCTTCGCGCACCTGGCGCCGATAGACTGTTCTTGTCAGATAATCGGCCATTTCGTTGGCGGCTTGTGCCGCATTGCGATAGTTTGTTACCGATTCCGCAGCATAAATCTTTACGGCATCGCGCCAATACTGTTTCTTGCTGACATAATATTTGGATTTGAATTTGGTCTGAATAACATGAAACATAATCATTGCTTCACGCTCGTTTTCTTCATCACTGCGCTCCACGGCCGTTTTAACCAAATGAGGATGCCGCCGGTTAAGTTTGGCCAACCCGGCCAAATTCAGTTTCATAAACTCAGACGATTGTTGCAAAAAGGCTTCGCCGTCGTTATTTTCGATTGAAGCCGCCATTTTTTCGCGTAACTCTTTGTTTTTAAGACGTATGTCTTCAAAAGACCAGGAATCAGCAATCTTCACGCCGATAGAATCCGTTAGCGAGTCGGAACTTTCAACCAACTTATAGTTTAGCTCCTTGGTTGTATACGCCTTATAAGGATTGATTCGTGCATTGACGAATTTTTTGTCATCAATCGCTTTCAAATCTTCATACTTTGCACCGCTGGGATGATGCTCGTAAAAACGAAAAACGCCGGCCTGCAATTCCAGTTCATGGATTCTTTTTTCATACTTCTGTTTAGCCGCGGCAAACTCCTGCCCCTGCCTCTTCATTTTCTGCTGCCACATATTCTGATTCGTTTTGAAGGCTCCGGCAGCCAGCAATACGATTCCGACCCGAAGAGCGAGTCGTTTAAATTTGGGGTTCTTAATCCAGCGATATTGGTCCATTTTTCTTTCCGTCATTATAAAGTTAAGCTGCGCGAAGTATAGCGCTTTAAAACCCGGCTTTCAAGCCATTTTTCGAAATTTTGGAAATTTTTACGACAAATCAAAAGTTACCAAATTATTAAAATTACATATTTTTTTGCCGGTTTTCCTAACTTTTGCTTGTATTTAGACAAGAAAAATGATATATTCATAATTGACAAATCCTATTATCTCTACCCTTATGTTTTACAATTATAAATCTTGGGAGTTTTTAAGATATAAACTAGCGTGTTTTTATTTTAAGAATCTATCGGCATAATCAGAAATCTATTTTCTTTTAACCGAGAAATGAGATCTATAGGATATTTGAGAATGAAACAAAAAAAAATAATAACAATAAAAAACAATCATTATGACAAAAAGTATCTTCAGAGGCTTCTTCAACATCATTATGTTGACCCTCACAGCGGTATTATTAAGTGTTTCTTTCATTGCTTGCGATGAAGACAACGCATTAAACGAGTTGAATCCCAATGAAAAGCCGGTTCCCATGCCGACTGATGATTTGTTGGATGCAAACAAAGTTAACTGCGAATGGTCTGCAGATTCTGCAACAGTCGCTACAATAAAAGACAACACACTGAATCTATCAAAGGAAAAAGTTATGGCTGCTTCCTTTAAACTGTCTTATGAACAGACAGAAAAAGATTCAGTTGTAAATTACAACGTCACTCTAGCAGCAAGCGTAAGCAATTATGCTGCAATTGCTGTGGATGACATTAAAAACATCTCCGGCAAAAAGTTCCAGTTAAAGGAAAACGCTTTTGTTATTGGTAAGACGACCATGCCGGTGTCTATCCAAGACGTCAAAGGCGATGTTGTTACCTTCAATGGAAAGAGTGAAGTCTTCACTTATACCATCGATGGTAAAGCGCCCTATGACTTGTGTTATGCATCCATCACTGGTGCAGAATACGCATTGGGAACTCCGGTAGTTGTTGAAGGTATGGACCGTACTTATAAAGTTCCGGCTACCATCACTTTCTTCGCAACCGACGGAGAAAATCTCGTATACACGTATGACGTAATTGCGTCTGAATCTGAAAAAGATCAAGTCGCAATCGTTGGTGTTTATAACAGCATCGACGAAAACGGTATCGTATCGTATACGATTACGGAGACTCACACAGTCAACGTGAATGAAAATGTTTCCATTGACGGAAACAAAAAGGCTGATTTCAGCTTAAATGCTGTAGAAGTACCGGAATTCTGGTCAACTGCAGCTGGTGTTGTATTAACTTCCGCTAAGGAATTGAACTATGAAGTTGCTGGCGATTACAGCTTCGTTCATGGTGAAGATTTCACCGGAAAAGTTAATGCTACTTTTGTAAACTACATTACTGTAGATTACAAAGGCAACGCCGTGAAAATTGAAATCCCGGCCGCTAAGATTGCTAACGTTTCTATTATCGAGACAGGTAAGGATGAGTCTAACAAGGAGTACAATAAGTATTTCTATGACGAAACTTATTCTATGATTGTAGACAACGTGACAATCGCTACCTCTTTGGTTAAATTAACCGAGAAGGTAAAAAAAGCTGTTGAGGAAAATCTGAGCACAACAGATATGAAAGACAATGGTGACAACACCGGTTCTTTTGATCTGATTGATGAAGACGGTAAGGTTGTTGAATCATTCCGTGTAAACTTAGGCATTGGAATTTCTGTATCTCCCGAAGTGAACATTACATCTAAGGATTTAACGTACGCTTTCAGTACGGTAAAACCGGGTGAATTCGCCAAGGTAGGAAGCTATGACGCTGGCAACGGTGTTACAGCAGATAAAATGCAGAGAGTTGACAACTTTGTTTTCTCTCACGACTACACTGAAAGAGCAGTTGTGAAAAAACACGCTAACTTTGTTCTTTCTTACAACGGAAAGACTTACCAGGTGAAGTTTGAACAAAACATAACTTCATCAGTGAGCCTGACCAAGGGAGATAAGAGCGATGTAAACGGAAAAGTTTCTCAACTTTATAATGCAGAATACAAAGCCACTAACGGCAAATCTTCTGCAAATGACAACCAAGTTATTACTATCAGCTATGAAAAAGGTGCTAATACCACCACTCCTATGGTTGATAACGGAAACGGCACTGGTTCATTCGATTTGAATGACGGTGACGGTAATAAAATAAAAACTTACACCGTTGATTTGGGCATTTCTGCTCAAATCCGCTCAACTGTTGCAATCAACAATCAGGATATGGGCCTTGGTTTGCTTTCCAGCACTCCGGGTTCTTTCTCAAAGGTCGGTACTTATTCTGAAAACGGCGTTACTGCTGATAAGATGAAGAGAACTGACGTTTTCGCTTATGATAAGACAAGCGAAAACTTGGTTGTAACTGCTAACCAAAACTTCAAACTGACTTACGAAGGTAAAACTTATGATATCGCATTTGACAACAATGTAACATCATCAGTAAACTTGACCAAAGGTCAGTTCAGCGATACAGAACTTAAGACTTCTCAAATCTGGAATGCTAATTATACTGTTTCAGGTGCGAAGTCTAAAGCTTCTGCTGCGCAAGTGATTACAATCACTTACGAAAAGCCTCAAGACCAAATTACTGGTTGGGAATATTTGAACGATATCTTGGTTCGCCAGGGTAACGATTTCAAAACAACCGTATTTGGTAAAGAAATACATTCAATTGCAGAAAACAACAAAGAAACGGAAGCTTTCCGCATGAGAAACGTTCTTATTTCCAATTCTGGAAAGATCGTTATCTTTGCTAAGGCTAACGTATCTGTTAAGAGTGACAAGACTAACACATCTTCTATTAACGAGGGTGATTGGACTGGTACTCGCGCTGCAAGAAAAGTTGTTTATAAGGTTGACTCAAAGGAAGTGACACTGGATGTTGCTGCCGATGTAACTCTTCTGTATAAGAAGAACAACCTGAAGAACAACCTTTCAATCGAAAATGTTTCTTACACTCTCAACCAAGTTTCTACTCACCGTGACGGCGTATTTAATGTAACTATTTATAATATGGTTCATACAATCGTTATCAATGGTGAAACTTTCACATCTGAAAATGAAGTGGAAGAAAGAATCTTGGATATGGATTACACATTCCCTGGTTGGGAAATTGATCCTGATTATGTTAATAAGGGCGCGGAAACTAAGGTTTATAAGAACCCGGACCGCGAAAAAGGTCACACGGCAAAATGTGCAATTTTCAGAAAGATAGACAATCATTCTGAAAAAATGTTTGTTGGCTGGTATGACGGAGCATCAACTCCTACTGTACAGACAACAAATTTCAGCCTCCCATCTGCTGGTGAATTCCTCTCTTTGTACTGGAATGGCTCTAGTTGGGAAGCTGCCACAGTCAGTGGAGCCTCAACCAACGCACTAAAAAACGGAAACCACATGAGTGGTTATGTATATGAATCTCTGGAAAGCAATGGCAATAACCCCTTTGGGCCAAGCACTGCCAACTTAGAATCATATGGCAACCCGTTCATTAAGGCAATGGTTGCCCTTGATGGGTACTATGATCTCAACGGTACCCTACTCAAATAAAAACAAGTTAAAAATCTGTCCCCGGAGAATTAAGTGCAAGCTTAATTTAACGGGGACCTTAAAAAAGCCCAATTAATGAAAAAAAATATGTTAGTGATCATCGTTGCAATATTAGCAACTTTGATGTGCGTTGAGGCAAGCGCACAGAGAGCAAGAACCGTGACATCCTTTACCGGACGCCACACGTTTTTAATGTCAGTAGAAGCCAATGCTATGGCCGATACTGACCCCATCGACGGCTCATTCAAAGCCGACCTCGGTGGGCTTGCGAAAATAACTTATTTTAAAAACGGTAACCACTTCTCTGCGAAGCTTGGTTATCGTCGGGAAAGTTTCCAGGCTGCGTTGGCTTATGCCCGTAACCTGACGACAAAACCGTCAGCCAAATTCCGCCCCAACATCGAGGTGGAAGCTGGACTAATGAATCAGACGCGTTCGCTTTATTACGAAGCGGATGAGACCACAACGGAAGGCAAGCCTTTAGCCTCCCACGAATACTGGAACTATAAGCTCCGTCCGTATGTGGGATTAAATATCAACTTCGAAGTCGGACTTGGTAGTTCGGCGATTGAAGTTGGAGCCTTTGGATACTACCTCCCTTACGAGGGCAAGGCAGCTCCGGGCAACATCAAGACTACTGTCGGCGGCAGCGATGTCACCGGCCAGCAGGTCAAAATGGACTTAGACACCAGCAAATTTAAATTTGGTGTAAAAGTCGCCTACAAATTTGATATCTGTAAGATATTTAAGTAGGTTCGTAAAAAATTATTACACTACATAAAAACAGCCCTGAACCCCCTAATTACGGTTCGGGGCTGTTCCCTTTTTAAAACCCACATTTTGAATCACGACGCTAATCTGAAACGTCACGCCTTTTACCTACCTGTTTACGCAAAAAAACATTTCTTTTAAAATAAAACTGTAGAAATATTAAACAATGGCTATATAATATTATGCAGTTTTTCGTTTTCGGAACAAGGAGATTTCATAATGAAGTGGCTCATAACTCTGGCTTTTGGTTGTTGCCTGACCTTAGCGGTTAACGCTGATGCGCAAGAAACACCGGCCTCCAATTTCACCAGCCCGAATCAGCCTCAGCAATACCAACCCAATCCTGAAAACAATACTGTTTTGGAAGAGATTTCATCAGCTGCCGGACAGGCTGCCATTGAGAACATCACCAACGCCGAACAAATTTTCTGTTATCAGATAACCAACCGTCCGGAAAATTACACCGGATACACCATTGACGGCATGGCTATCGTCGGTTTCTGCGGCGTTATCAATAACGAGCTCAAAAATATGATTACTTCCGAACTTTTTATGAATCCCGAAAATATTTTATTTGACGTCACCGAAGAATGCATCATTCGTCCTAAAATTATGCTGCGTTTCGTCCGCGGCATTGATGCGACTGACGTTTTGCTTTCTTCTCCCTGCCATGCTTTTGCCATATTCTACGGCGGAAGAGTAAACGCTTTTAACGCCAAACCCGCCGCACCGATTATTGATGCTCTGGTTGATCCCTTGATTAAAAGCAGGGTAGACTTCGCCTCTCCTGCATTGCTAAACCAGCTGTTGCCAATCGGCGTGGCTCAGACTGACGAACAGAAAGCTCTGCTTAACAAAAAGAACGAACCTATTCGCAACTGGGTCAAAACACAACAGGAAGAAGAAGCTTCTTCCAAAAAAAGCGGATGGAACAACCTTAACCTGAAATTATAATTTGAGATACCGATGAAACTGCGCATAGCTTATCAGGGTGTACCCGGCGCCTATTCCCATATTGCCGGAAAAACCGTCTACCCCGGCCAGGAATACGTTTCCTGTCTGACTTTTGAACAGGCAATGAATGCCGTCCAAAACCGAGAGGTCGATTTTGCAATGATTCCGGTTGAAAACTCTAACGCCGGACGCGTCTCCGACGTTCATTTCCTTTTGCCGCAAACCGGACTGCATATTGTCGGCGAATTCTTTTTAAGAATAGAACACCAACTGCTTGGTCTTAAAGGAGCGTCTCTGGCCGACATAAAAACAGCCTCCTCTCACCCTCAGGCCCTGGCTCAATGTTCGCAATTTCTCAAAAGCCATAATATTCAGCCCGTGCAGCGGATAGATACGGCTCTTTCCTGCCAAGACGTTATCAGAGATAAAGACCAGACCAAAGCAGCCATCGCCTCAAAATTGGCTGCGGAAATCTATAATCTTGACATTCTGGCTCCCAACATCGAAAACGCCGTCAACAATACGACCCGTTTTTTGATTATGTCGCGGGAAAGCGCCGTGCCCGAAGACGACGGAACCGCCTTTATAACATCGTTTATATTTAAAGCCAAAAATATCCCTGCGGCTCTGTACAAAGCTTTAGGCGGATTTGCCACCAACGGAATAAACATCACCAAACTCGAAAGTTATCTGCTGGAGGGAAAGTTTATTTCCGCACAATTTTATGTAGAAATAGAATCTCATCCTGCCCGTCAGGCATTCAAAAACGCTTTTGAAGAACTAAATTTCTTTAGCGAAGAGGTGCATATTTTGGGTTCCTATCCGGCAAATCCCTACCGCTATCTGTAATCTTAAAGATACACCCCTGAAACGAAAAAATCACAAGGAGTTGGCAATGAACGATATTATCATTACTGATTTTGGTCCTCAACATTTCGAACAGGCGCTGGATGTCCTCTATGAATCCAATTGTATGCATGCGCGTTGCGACAACAAGCAGTTTATCTGCGCACCCAAAGAAAATTCGGTTCCTTATGTTCGTTCCGTTTTAGAGGACGAAAACAAATTTGGCTTTGTGGCTCTGGACAATAATATCGTTGCCGGAATTTTGTTCGGCGGCGTCCTCGAACGCGACGAAAACATTTATTGCAACCGGAGATTCTGTAAAGTTTTCGACATTGCCGTCAGCAGCAAATATACCAAACGAGGCATCGGAAAACAATTGATAAACGCCGCCGCCGAATATGCGCGCAGTCGTAATGTCCGTCAAATCGAACTGGAAGTTTTCAGCTTCAACACCAATGCCGAAGCCTTTTACAAGAGATTAAACTTTCGTGAAGTGTCACGCATTATGAGCTTGGAAGTCTAAACCTTCTTTTGCTCGGCAATCACGTCAATAGATTCGTCAATCAGCTTGTCCTGCATTTTGACGCTAAGCTTTGAGGACAAAAGTTTTTTCACCGCATTTATTGTCAATTCGGTGGTTTGCCGTGCAATTTCCTGCATTGCTTTGTCCTGAGCCGCTGCAATACGTGACTTCGCTTCATGCTCCTTAAGGGCCATGTCCTTTTCAAGCTTGGACATGCTTTCTTTTTTCATCAAATTGATTTCGCGGTCGGACCGTGCAATGATTTCCTGAGCCTCCTGCCCAACCTGCCGCGCTTTTTTCTCATATTCCACCAAAAGCTTCTGTGCGTCTTCTTTCAGGGCTGCCGCGTCTTTAATCCGCTCGGCGATGCTTTCCCCGCGTTTTTTCAACATCCCGTAAAGAGCTTTGCTAACCGGTTTCGCCAGCCCGACGACGGCAACCACAAAAGAAACGCCGACCCAAAACTCCGGACTCAAATAAAACGCCTCACCGTGCCCGCTGATTTCATGAGCGGTGTTTTCCAGAACGTTCGCAACACTGCCTGCGGCATTCAGAACCGCATCCTGGGTTGCGTCAATAATTTCCCGGTTTGGTAAATTCTGTTCCATAGGCATAGCTTTATTCTTTCACTGAATGATTAACGGCATTTCTGACGTCTTCCGCCTTAAGGTCATTAAAACCAAGTTTTTTGACCACGTCCAAAGCTAACGTTTCTGCCATTTGCTGAACCTGCATCATTGCCCGCTGCTTGCTGGCGGCAATTTTTTTTTCGCCTTCGGCAATCTGGGCGGCCAGTTCATTGTCCAAATCGGACTGTTTCCGCTCAATCATATTTTTAAGATCTTGCTGCGTTTTGGCAATCGACTGGTTAGCTTCTTCCGTAGCAAATTTCAGGGCCTGCTGGTATTTGTCCAGCGCAGCTTCTGCCTGCACTTTGATTTCGGCAGCCTTTTCCAAATAATCATCAATTTTTTCTTTACGCAGATTAATCATTTCCGCAATTCTCGGAATGATAAATTTGCTCATAACAAAGAGCATCGTAAAAAAGGTGACGCACAGCCAAAAGAGCTGCGATGGAAACACTGAAAAATCTAACTGAGGCATCAGACCCTCTCCTCTCAAAAACTAAATTTTAGGATGGTGGATAGAGTAATTATACAGAGCGCAGAAACCTGAACGTACACAAACATACGTAAGTTTCGAGCACCGGATTATTGCTCTAGGCACCCCATAAAATTTAATTTAGTTGCCGGTCAGCATAACCAGAGCAATAACCAACGCGTACAATGCAATAGCTTCAACGGCGGCAAAACCGGCCCAGCCATAAATATCAACGTCTTTTTTTACCTGCGGATTGCGGCCGACGGTAGAAATAATGGTAGTCCAAACCTGCGACACACCCCAGGCGGCTACAGTCATTGACAAAGCGCACATACCGGCACCAACATAAGCTAACGGTTCCATTTTATTTCCTTTCTAAAGATTGTTAACTAAAAAAATCACATAAAAATAATTTTCACAAAATCTAGTGTTCATGCAGGGCATCACCCAGATAGATACAGCTCAAAACCGTATAAATAAAGGCTTGCAGCAAAGCAATAAATATCTCAAAACACACGATGCAGCTGTTAAACAACACCGGTACTATTCCTGCAAAACCCAAGGCAACCACAAATCCGGCAATGATTTTCAGCATAATATGCCCCACGGTCATATTAGCCACCAGACGGACTGTCAAACTAAAAGGTTTTGAAAGGAAAGAAATCATTTCAATCGGCACGATAAGCGGCGCCAGAGCAAAAGGAATGCCCTTCGGCAAAAAGGTCCTCAACCAGCCAAGCTTTTTCTTTTTAATGCCGATAACCACATTGAACAACAATGCTATCAAAGATAAACTTCCGACCGCGGTTAAATGGGACGTAAACGTAAACGCATAAGGAAACAACCCCAAAAGATTACCGAAGGCTACAAATAAAAACAGCGTAAAAATAAACGGAAAATACTTCAATCCCTCCACGCCGACGTTCTCTTTCAGCAGTCCGGATATAAATTCATAAATGCTTTCGGGAATAGACTGCGCAACCGTGGGAACAATACTGCGGCGGCGAAGGCACAATCCCAGCAAAACGGTAGAAACCACAACCGCCAGCACCATAAACAGGGCAGAGTTCGTAAACGAAATATCGACATCGCCGACCTTGAGCGGAATAATCGGCTTGATGACAAATTGTTCCATCGGATTGGACACTTCTACTTACTCCTTCTTTTTGTTTTCCTCACTTTGTACAAAGCGGTAAACATTCAAAATACCGGCAACACCGCCCAACAGCAGAAACACTACCAGCAGCCAGGGTTTGGTATCCAGCATCCGATCCAAGAAAAATCCGATTGCCGCTCCGACCAATACGCCGGACAGCAGCTCGGTCGCCACCCGAAAACCGGTTTTGGATGCATACACATACGGCGATTCCGGTTTATCCTTGCGCGCCAAGGCTTCTTTGGCTTTCAGATGCCGAATACGTTCATCCAGTTTCCGAATGTCTTCAGGGACCTTCAACATATTCAACCTTCCTACCTAAAATATTACGGAGTTATTAAAGAAGTCCTAATTTTTATTTTTTTACTGTGTTTTGAGCAAAAATTTCTTCCAGCCGTTCCAGGGTCGGAGCACCGGAAAGCAATTCGTTTTTATCCTTGGTATGAACGATGAACGAAGGTGTACCTTGGATTCCCAGCTGGGTTACGCCGTTTTGGCGGTTTCCCAAAATCTCGCGAGCCGTATCGTCATTATGCAGACAGGCTTCTGCTTTTTCGGGAGAAACACCGCTCAATGCGGCGTATTGCGTCAAAACTTTGGTCGGATTCCGGGACAATCCCCATTCTCTCTGCTTCTTAAACAAAACATCTACAAATGCAAAATACTTGTCTGCCGGAACACAGGCCGCCAGCAACGCACCGTCCATCGAGGCACGGTCAATCGGAAAAGGAACAAAAACCAGTTTGACCAACCCTTTGTCTATGTATTTTTCCTTTATTGCCGGCAACACATTAAGATGAAAATCGGCGCAATGGAAACAACCGAAAGACGAAAATTCATATAATGCAATCGGAGCGTCGGCTTTTCCCATCGTCATTCCTTCCGGCATTGCGTAATTAGCCGGAATAACCGGCGCCGGAGCCGGAGCTTCGTCTTGGGCATGGGCCGCCTTGACCAAAACAATTTCGCCCTTTTCGTTCAGAACAAATCCCTTAAAAGACAAATACATTCCCGCCGCCATAAAGAAAACCACGAAAGCGGCGACAAAAGCGCTGATTTTTCTGATAATAACTTCAAACTTCATCTTTTTTCTTTTCACCTTTATTATTACTGATAACGCTGCGTCCGAGCTTTTTCAGCATTTCCTGCAACGCCGGATTTTCAACTTCTTCACTCAGAATTTTAATATAATTTTCTTCTTCTTTAGTTACAAGAGTTTTTTGCTTGTCCTTAAACTTATCCTCATCATCGTCCAACTTTAGTTCGCTGTTCTGAATAATCTTCAGCTGACTGACCGCCCGGTAACCGAAATAAGTGTTAACCTTGCTCAAAATGACATTCTCCCGGTGCTGCAGTTCCAAAGCAAACGCACCGCCCGGCACCATAACATACAAAATGCCGTTCGTCTTTTCCCCGCGTTTGAAGTCAATCCGCTGCGGCAGGCTGTAGCCGGCCAGTTCTTCGCCGACAACGCTTTCCCAGTTGGTAATAAGGTCTATTTCAACAAAGCCTTTTTTACCCAGAATACTTTTGGCAAAAGGCAGAATTGTCCGGGACAACGCCTGTAAGTCCCGGGTTTTGCGCTCATCGCTGACTATGTATTCTTTTCCCTTTGCCATAGACGGCAATCTAACAGACTCTATCAACAAGGGCAAGCCTTTTGTTGACTAGACGGTATATTTAAGCCTATAATTCAGCAAATTATCGGGGAGGTTAATCTATGGACTGGCACCATGTCTTGCAGGCGCTTTTGTCGCTTGTTTTTGTTATCGGGCTTTTACTGCTGACCTTATGGCTGTTTAAATATTGTCAGCTTAAAGGCGGCAACTGTCGTTGGGCTCGCCAGCTCAAGGCAGGGCAGCGCTTAAACGTGGTTGAAAGCCGCAGACTTGACAACCGTAACAGTGTCGTTTTGTTTAAGCGCGACGACCAGGAATTTCTGATTTTACTCGGCAGCAACGCCAATTTGCTCCTTGACCGTTCCCCTGCTCCGCAAAGGATTGAGACTAATGATTAAAAAGCTTTTCCCGATATTTGTCTTCATCGCCGTTGCCCTTGTCTGCTCTGCCGGCTCGGCTGCGGCGCAAAGCATCAGCCTCAATATGGAAGACGCTGCAAACGGCTCTGCCACGGCCAGAATTTTCAGTGTTATCATGATGATAACCGTTCTGTCTCTGGCTCCGTCCATCTTGGTAATGATGACTTCCTTTACTCGTATTGTCGTTGTATTTTCCATTACCCGCAGCGCCCTGGCAACCAACTCGACGCCGCCCAATATGGTTCTGGTCTCTCTCGCCTTGTTTCTGACTCTGTTTATTATGAGTCCGACCTTGGAACGCTCTTGGGAAGAAGGCATCAAACCTATGATTGATGAAAAGGTAGAAGTAATGGACGGCTTGGAAAAAGCCTCTCAGCCGCTGAAAGAATTTATGGTACGCAACACCCGCGAAAAGGATTTGCTTTTGTTTACCGACCTTGCTGATGAAAAACCGGCAAAAACAATTGAAGAAACGCCGCTCAAGGTTGCCGTCCCGGCTTTTATGATCAGCGAGCTCCGACGCGCTTTTGAAATCGGCTTTTTAATCTTTGTCCCTTTTCTGATTATTGATATGGTCATTGCCTCGGTTCTTATGTCTATGGGTATGATGATGCTTCCGCCTACTGTTCTGGCTTTACCGTTCAAAGTCATATTTTTCGTACTGGTCGACGGGTGGTACCTGCTGGCCGGATCGTTGGTCAACAGTTTCAAATAAACAAAAAAAGACAGCGTCTCCGCTGTCTTTTTTATCCGTTGCCTTATTAGAAAGTGTAACGCAAACCACCGTAAACTTCATGGGCATTAATATTCGCTTCATTAATATCACCCATATCCATATAACGGTAGCCGGCATCCAAATTGACGCATTTGTTCAGTCTCAGGCTGATACCGCCGCCGACACTCCAAGTAAAATTATCTGAGCTATAGCTATCCTTCCTAGCTGCGACAGTTGCATGGTCTTGATTGGTCAAATCTAACCTGGTTAAACCGATACCTCCCTGAATATATGGAGAAATCCAATAATTCGGCATAAAGTCCAAATAAGCGTTAGCCATAAAGGAATCACTCTCTAATGTAGATGAAAACTTATAATTATTAGAACCCAATTTATAAGTATAATCATCATCAACATCATCTCTGTAAATATACTCAGCTTCTAAACGAATAAAACCGTAACGATAACCGATAGCTCCCGACATATGCCAAACATTACCAAAATCAACACGAGCCTTATCTACGGAAGTATCCTCTTTATTATTCAAATTATAGTTGGTCATACCTCCGCGCAAACCAAAATAAAAACCGTCACGTGCCGAAGCATTAGACACAAAAGCCGAAGCCAAAACTAATGCCGAAGCAAAAGTAACCAAAGATTTTTTCATCATCGTCTCCAAAGTAGTTTTGTAAATTTTGTCTAGTTTATAACCTAAAATTTTTATTTAATCAAGCATTAATTTATAATTTTTTTATTTACTCTGGAGCCAATATAACATTCAGTTCTTATTATTTTGTTAATTTAACGCCATAATCGACACTTTGCCCAAAAACGGAAAAAATCTTTCAAACCGCCAAATTCCAAGCATTTTTTACAGTTTTCATTAACCCCTTTTAAACTTTCCGGCGTTAATCTGCAAACCTGATTTTGCATATGTTTCAGTTTTGTTAAATTTGTCGGCGGTAAAGCTATTTAATAGATTAGAAACCTTTTTTGTGCTAGAATTAGAATAGTATTAATGGGTAAAAAGGCGAATCATGTATATCTGGGTCGTATTGGCAACATTTTTGGCTATGCTGGCTTCTTACACGCTCTCCATGCGGGCGGACATCCGCAAGGTGACGGTTGAACCTATGGCCGAAGCGGAAATCGCCAAACTGGTCAGCAAACATCGTGCTGCCGGACGTTACGTGCATTATAATTCTCCGCCCAACACGCCTGCCGAGCAGGTAACCTTCGTTCCCGGAATTATCAGCGATGCCAATATTGAAGGAGAAATGTCTTCGGTCACGATAAATGACAAAAATTACACCTCGCAGATTTTTTGCCTGAACAGAGAATGGACTATCGCTTATACCAACGCATCTGACTGCGACGGCGTAAATGTTTCCAGAGTATTGGTAACCTATGGGCCGATCCCTTACCGCTGGCTTAACCTGAACTATGAAGACGTCGACGTTCCCAACAGCGATTTTATGAATGCAATGCGCAATACGGTTGGCGGCGGCTGGCGTTTTGGCTATACCGCGGAAATTGATCCGGCAACGGAAGACCCGGATGAAAACATATCTGGTTCTCCTATGCGCGTTATAACCCGGGATGGAGAACTCTATGTCCCGCTGGCCATTGTCAACAATGATAATTTTAAAAAAGTTTGCAACGTTTCATCCGGTCAAACCTGCTTAATTTATCTTTCAGGTTTTTAAGCACACCGGCAAAGGAGAAAAACCATGTTAAAAAAATTAAACAGCTTATTGGGACAGAAAGGTAGCATGATGGTGGAAGCCCTTGCTATGCTCGGCCTAATTTCCATGGTAACGCCGGTCTTGTATAAAAAAGCGGCTGAACGAACCACCGAATTGCAGGATATCAACACCGCAACCCAAATGCGTACCTTGTCAAAAGCTCTGGACGATTATATTCAGGACAACTACGTTGCACTGGCCGGAGCCATCCAGGGCGGTACAGCATCAAAAGTCGATAAAGACGACATCGCCATTTATCTTCCTTACGGCTTTAACATTGATCAGTCAAAAGTTTTCAGCGGCTATGAATTTGCAATTCGCAATGACAAGACGGCCGAAAATGAAAGTATCTTAACCGGTATGGTCTTGGCCAAAAACAGTGGCGACCTGCCGGCGATTCGCTCTGCCAAAATTGCATCCATGATTGGTTCTAACGGCGGCGTTGTCAATAATAACATCGCCAGCGGTGTCCAGGGCGGATGGGAAGCCCCTTTGGCCGACTTTAAATTAGGAACTGCCGAAAACGGCAGTATTGCCTCCACCTCGCTCAATGCGGTCAGCTCCTCTGCCGGCGTCGCCAGTGATGAAGTCTTATATCGTACAAACTCTCGAGGAGATATAGAATACAACACCATGCGAACTGACCTCTACATGGGCGGCAAACCTATCCGCGACGTCAATCACTTGATTGTAAACAGCGAAAATTCAGGTTTGGACAAAGACGGCCTAATGATTGGCAGCGGATCAGACGGTAAAGGTGCCGCCAACTTGGTTGTTACCGGAAAAGGTACCATTACCAATCTCTTAAAAGCCGGTGCTGCCAACGTCGGAGAAATTTTCAAAGTTGAAACTGCCGCAATCGGCGGTGCCAATAAAATTACCGCAGATGCCAAAGTCAACGCCAACAACGGCGTAGATGTCAAAGGCAGCGGCGCCGGAAAAGGCGGCGGCTATGCGTTAGGCGTCGAAGGCGGCTTAAACGTTACCACCGGAATGACGGTCTTAGACGGCAAACTGCAGGCTAACGACGGAGCCGAAATCTCCAACGGCGTCTTGGTTAAAGGCGGCAAAGCCGGAGAGGGCAACGGAAACATCTACAGTGTCGTTATCAATAAAAGCAACGGCGCCAATGACGGCAGCCTGCTGGTACAAAATAACGTCCGTATTGAAAATGATCTTTATGTCGGCGGCAAAGCTTACATTAACGAACTCGACGTTGACAATTTCCGTGCCGGTAAAATTGCCGAAAACAATTATAACCTAAACGTCACCAAAAATGACATTGTCATCAAAGACAATGATTTCAAGGTCGGAGACCGCATCGTGTCAAACGACACCTCCGTAACCATGAAAAGCGCAAACTATCAAATGTATGCAAACGATTCCCGGGCCGGAATTGCCAACAGTGCCCGAACCAACCGGGTAGACGTTGAAGGCAGCAACATCTACCTTCAGACCCCTAACGGCACCGGCGTTATTGATGCCAAATCGTCAAACTTTACAACCGATGCCAGCAAGACAATCGCCATTGCCGGCGCCGGAAAATTGAACATCGACGGCACCAGCTCGTACATCCAGACTGTCACCGACGGCAAAACCAACCGCGTCTTGACCAATAAAGACGGTTCGGAAATGACCTCCAGCGACGGCACCAACTCGGCTTATATCAGTACGACGCCTACTTTGGCCAAAGCCTCGGCCAACAACATTGTCATCGACGACCGTAAAATCGTTTTCGCCGAAGGTGCAAAAACCTTAGGAACATTTAACAGCGGAAACTTTGATAATGCGGTCATCAACAAAGGCGTTATCATTCGTCGTGAAGGAATGGTAAACCTTCCCGGTTCAACTGCCTCCGGCCGTACCGCCATGGCCACCGGAGAAGGCGCTCAGGATGTCGCCGGTTACATCAAGGCTGACCGTTTTCTGGCCAATCAGCAGTTAAAGGCCAAGGATCCCTATGCAGTTCCCAAGGATGTGACCCTGACCAAACCGAGCGGCGTAACCGACAATACCTTGTATGACGCTTATCAGGTTAACCCTGCATACACCTCCGTTATGCACGACATCAAACTGACCTCCCGCGGCGGCGCCCGTTTGAGCGATATTTTGCCTGACTTCATCAATAAAGGTATTTACGTTATCGATAATACTTATAAAGAAAACAGCACCAGCTGGGAAAACTATACGGTAAAGGTTACCGGCGGCAAAATCTCCGTTACCGGTGAACCGCCATCCTGCAGCGGAGATCCCAACTGCATCGCAACGCCGTGGCTGGGCTTTATCCCCACCCCGCAATGTCCGCCGGGATATTCAAAAGTTATCACCATTAACCCCATTCGCTGGAAAATGGCGGAAGCTTATGCCATCCCCGTTGTCGACAGCATTACCGGCTCAACCGTAACCGAGAAGTTTAAGGCATTGTTCATTGCGCCGCGCAACCCCAAAACCGCAATGTTCAAACTAACCGAAGAAAACGGCAACAACCCTCACCGCCACTATCTTGAATCCGGTATGCCGCTGACCTTCCAGACCAACACCTGGTTGAACACTACCATTGCTGGAGTCCGTTCTTCCAACCAGATGAGCGGCGCCAACCACGAAAATATTCGCGCGAACGACTTTTTGGGCTGGCATGCCATCATGGGCTTCCTGTATCACGGTTCCGATTACCATGACTACATCAAGCTGGCCGGGGGAAATACCAATAACACTGACGGAAAAATCGTTTGGAACCTGTTCCCCGTCTATAACGAAGAACTGACCGCCATCGCCAATGTCTACTGCTACTTCGAACGACGTAACAAAGTTATTGTCTACGATACCGATGGCTCTGTTCTAATCAACAAAACCGTCAACGATTGGAACAAAAACGACAATGTCGTTGACACAACCTACAATCAGCTGGAAAACTTCCGGGCAAGCTTTGGTAAAGACAGCAACTACACCAACCGCCTGAACGATCCGGCTCTGAAATACAACGACCCGTGGTAATTGCCATTACCCGCCTTACGCATCCCCGCTTTCACTGCGGGGATGTTTTTTTTGCAAATTCGGCCCGGATTAAAGCTATTTTCATAAATATTCGCTATAATAACAACCAAAGCCCCGGTTTTATTCACTAAACATTTAATAACTCACAGATTTGCATTTATTTATAAAAATAATATTATAAAATAGCTAAAGATATTGGCAGGCATAAAATTTTGGAGCTCCTAAATGCTGAATCAAGATGACGATTTTGATAACGATGAAGACCTCAACGAACCGAACAGGATCAGCCGCAAAAAAATACTTGTTTTTTTGATTCCGGCTTTGATTGCCATCGGTCTCGGCGTCGGTTTTTTCTATGCCTTTAACCACAAGTTCGGAAACAACGGAAATGCCAATTACAGCATTGTTCGCAACATTATTGAAGAAGACGGAAAAGAAGCCGAAAGCGTAACCGTGTTCTACGACTTGCCCGAAATCACCGCACGCCTTAAGGATACCTCCGCCGACGAGGCCACCGCACGCCTCAAAATCAGCGTGGAGTTAAACAATGTCGAAGACGTCGCCAAAATAGAGGCTTTGCTGCCCCGTATCAACGACGCCGTCATTGCGCATACGATTGAGCTGACCCCGGATGAGCTGGAAAGCGCCACCGGATTGTACTGGCTCAAAGAAGAATTGCTTTATCGCATAAATCTGTTAACATCTCCGTTACAGGTTTCAAATCTGAATTTTAAAAACTTTGAAATTCAAAAACCAAATGAAAAATAAAGGATAATCAAAGTGGCAGAACAAGAGGGAAAACAAGAAACACCGAAAGAAAACTGGGCTGATACCATAGAAGTCCGGGATGCTCCGGCCGCTGCTCCGGAAATGGATTCCCCTGATTCCAAAATTCTTAATCAGGAAGAAATCGACAGCCTGCTGGGTTACTCCAACGACGAGGAGGAAGACTACCGTCCGCAAAAAACCGGCGTTCGGGCTATTTTAAACTCCAGTATGGTTTCTTACGAACGGCTGCCGATGCTGGAAATCGTATTTGACCGTTTGATTCGTCTGATGGCAACCTCCCTGAGAAACTTTACGCAAGACAACGTAGAGGTTTCTCTCGACAGCATTGAATCAATGCGCTTCGGCGAATATATCGATTCCCTGACGCTCCCCACCCTTTTGAACGTATTTAAAGCTGAAGAATGGGATAACTACGGACTGATGTCTCTTGACTCGTCCCTCATCTACTCGATGGTGGACGTTCTTCTCGGCGGCAGACGCGGAACTGCGGCCATGCGCATTGAAGGACGCCCCTATACTACCATCGAGCTGAACATCGTCAAAGAGATGATACAGCTCATTCTGGCGGATTTGTCCACCGCGTTCGACCCCATAACCTCGGTTAACTTTGCTTTCGACCGCATGGAAACCAATCCCCGCTTTGCAACCATTTCCCGCCTGTCAAACGCCGTCATCGTGGCACACCTCAGAGTCGATATGGAAGACCGGGGCGGAAAAATAGACTTGATGATACCCTATGCCACGCTGGAGCCGGTTCGCGAACTCTTGCTCCAGATGTTTATGGGCGAACGTTTCGGCCGCGATACCATCTGGGAAAACCATTTAATGTCTCAGCTCTGGGAAACGGAGGTTGAGGTCAGTGCACTCCTCAGCGAAACGACAATCAAATTGGGCGAAATATCTGCCTGGGAAAAAGGTTCATTCCTTCCGTTAGACATTCCCCCGCATCAAAAAGTAACCATTGTTTGCGGCGACGTGCCTCTGATCACCGGAGACATGGGCCGCAAAGACGACCATATCGTCATCAGAGTTGACGGAAAGGCTGAAAAGAATGGATAGCTTGGAATTGCTCATCAATCTCATCATTATTGCATTACTGGTTCCGACAATCGTTTACGCCTATCGGCTCAACAAAAACCTTGAGATTTTGCGCCGCAACCAAAAGAGCCTGGCCCAGCTGGTCGAAGCCCTGAATGACGCAACCTACAAAGCGGAAAACAGCATTCCCAAACTGAAGTCCGTTACCGAACATTCTTCGGAAGGCTTGAAAGAAGTTGTAGACAGCGCCAAGGAACTCAAAGACGATTTGTTGTTCATTAATGAACGCGCCGACAATCTTGCCGACCGTTTGGAACAGGTTATCAGCGACGGCCGCCAGATTAAAGCGCCGATGCCGGCGGCAACAGCGGATTCTTCGCCAATCGGAAAAATCCGCATCAACGAAGAACCGCAAGAAATGCCGATGTCCGACAGCCGCTCCGAAGCGGAAATGGAATTGTTAAAAGCTTTGCGCTCAATAAAATAAAATAAAATTTAAGGTCAGATGATGTTTAACAAAACAAATAAAGTCAAAATAAGATTATTGCCGGTTTTTATCTTTGTAGCCGTTTTGACCGTGTCGGTAAAACTCAATAACATTTTTGACTTGTACAACAACCCCGCTCAAAAGACGCTGAGTATCTCTCCGGCTCAGGCTTTGGCAGAAGAAAAAGCCAATTCCGACACCGCCGAACTGAGCAAGGTTTTGAATCAGGGTGACAAGGCCGCCGCCAACGCTGCGGCCGGAACTCCTGCGTCCGCGTTTACTCAGTCGGAAATTCTTATTTTGCAGGAATTGGCAGAACGTCGTGAAGCTCTCGACATCCGCGCCAAAGAAATCGACAAAAGAGCAATTCAGCTGAAAGTCGCCGAGGACGAAATTGATAAAAAGATAAAGCAGCTTAAGGCCTATGAGCAAAAACTGCAAAAACTGATAAACAAATACAGCGAACAAGAGCAGGAAAACATCGCTTCCTTGGTCAAGCTGTACACCTCAATGAAGCCTAAAGACGCCGCCCGGATTTTCAATACGCTGGATATGAACATCACCGTGGCATTGCTGAAAGGAATGAAACCGTCGTCGTCCTCCGCCATTCTTTCCCAAATGAATTCGGAAAAAGCCAAGGCCGTTACGTCAGAGCTTATTGGAAACAACATTTAATTTTAACGCTGAGAAACAAACATTGCCGAGCTGTAACTTTTACATAAAATTCGTTTCAGTCTTAAGTTTCTGCTTAAGCCTGCTTTTATGTGTTTCGGCAGAAGCCCAACCCTTAAGCAATGCGTCTCCTGCCGGAAAAGTCAAAGTCGAAGACTTGTCTCCTCTGGAAACGGAGCCTCGTCCTCAGGCACGGCCGACAGCTCCCGTAACCGTTGAAACCCAGGGAACCACGTTAAAAAACAAAGAAACGATATCTGCCGCCCAAATTAAAGCGCCGGTTACCGAACCCCAGTTTGCCAGCTTGAGCTTTGCCTGGAATATGCCGGTCAGTTTGGCCGTTTTCAAACGCCAAAACAAACTCTGGATTGTATTTGACCATTCCCAGCAGATCGACATTAAGGAACTGCGCAATATGGCCGGAGATTTGGCCGAAAACATCTTCCAGTTTCCCCATCCCGGAGCAACGATTATCCAGTTGACGCCCAAAGAAGACGTCCAGTTCTTCGTCCGAAAAGAAGGCTTGCTGTGGATTGTCGATCTTTTTACCTCAGACCAAAAACCGCAGCCGGTTAAAGATATGACGATTTTCACACAATACGACAGCCTAAATCGTCCTTATCTCTTCATCCCCACGGAGGCCGCCGGCAACATCGTCTCGGTGATTGACCCCGACGTCGGCGACATCATCACCGTCGCCCCGACCGGAAGCGCCGGCTATGGTCTCAATGCTCCTTACCACTATCCGGAGTTTGATACGCTGGCCACCGAACAAGGTCTGGCCTTTGTCATCAAGGCTCAGGACATTATGCTCAACCGAGGCAACACCGGATTGACCCTGCGGGCACAAAACCGGGGCCTGAATATAACCGAAGGACTTGACGCGCTAAAAAGACAGCAGCAGTTCAAAACCTCGGAAGATTCTCTTAAATCTTTCGATATAAAGATTCAACCGCAACTGCTGGCAATGCCATACAGCGAAGCTGTGGAACAGCTGAAACAGGACATCCTGTCAGCTACTCCCGAGCAACGCGGCATTGCACGTCTTGAACTGGTAAAATACTATGTCTCCAAAGGCATGGGAACCAACGCTCTCTACATTCTTAACCAAATGCAGGCGGCAAACCTTCCGGAAGCCCAGTCGGACAAATTCCACGCCCTGCTCGGCGTCGCAAACTTCTTGGCGCATCGTTATGACCAGGCCGTAGAGAACTTTGAACACGGAAAACTTCCCGAAATAAACGAAGCCATATTTTGGAGAACCTTGGCTTCCAGCGCACAGGAATTTAAGCCGGAAAATAACGTAATCCTTTTCTCCTTTGTCACGCTTATCCGTGACTACCCTCAGGAACTTAAAGACCGTATCGCCGTTATCGGTGCCGAAAACGCGCTCAACGTTAACGACGATATTGCCGCACAAAATTTTATCGATATTTTGAAATCCGGCAGCACCGACCGCCTGCGCAACCGCAAAGCGCAAATAGACTATCTCGCGGCCAAAAAACAGGAACTTCAGGGCTATCCGCGCAATGCCATCCGCGCCTATCGGGAAATCGCGCTCAGCCGTGACCAAAAGTATTCGTCGTTGGCACGTTATGACAATGCCGTTTTAAGCCAGCAAATTAATGCCCTTAGCCTGAACGAAGCAATCGGCGAGCTTGAAAAACTTCGTTTTGCCTGGACCGAACCGAAATTCAAATGGGAACTTCTAAACCGGCTGGCAGACTTCTATGTGAAAAACGCCGATTATTACAATGCCCTGAAAACGCTTAAGGAAACCCTGCCGATGGCAACTCCGGATCAGCGTCGGACGCTTCTCGCCAAAATGGTTCAGTGGTTTGAAGACATCTATATCAACAATCAGGCGGACAACAGCCTGTCAGCCGTAAAATCTTTGGCGCTTTATCAAGATTTCGAATGGCTGGCGGCCCGCAGCAAACATCAAAACGAAATCATCCAAAAGCTGGCAGACCGCCTGGTAGCGGTAGACCTGCTGCCTCGTGCCGACAAACTGCTGACGACGCTCCTCCAGAATAATGACGTCAGCAAAACCGATCGAGCCAAAATCGGAGCCCGGCTGGCTGTCATTTACCTATTTGAGCGCAAATCTCCTGAAGCCCTGGAAATTCTGAACGCAACGGAATATGACAATCTTCCTTTTGAAGTCGAGGCTCATCGCCGTGTCATTCGCGCTCGAACAATGGCTAATTTGGGACAGACTGACGAAGCCCTGAAACTCCTCAACGACGACTACAGCAAAAACGCAACCCTGCTTAAGGCTGAAATCTTTTGGAACGCCCGTCAGTGGGGAGATGCGGCCGACGCCATAAAATACCTCATAGAAAAACCGACCCCGGGCAAACCGTTGTCTCAAGAACAAATCAACTATATTCTGGATTGGGCCACAACACTCAAAAAAGCCGGACGGGAAACCGTTTTGGTTCGGCTGCGCAACAAATTTATGCCTTATTTTGCCAAAACTAAATATCATAGTGCATTTAACATCTTAACAGATCACCTTGAAAATGATAAAATCGACCTCAAAGAAATAAACAGCATAGTCAACGATGTTCAGGCATTCAGCGACTTTGCCAAAGCTTATAACGATTCGCTTAAGAGTACGGCAATAAAATAAATGTCAGCTGATTTTCAAATTGAAAGCCCGTTTCAGCCTGCCGGCGACCAGCCCCAGGCAATCAAGGAGCTTTGCGAAGGAATTAACAACGGTGTCAAGGACCAGGTCCTGCTGGGAGTGACCGGCAGCGGCAAAACCTATACTATGGCCAAAATCATCGAACAATGCAAACGTCCGGCCTTGATTATGGCGCCCAATAAAATCCTTGCGGCTCAGCTGTACACGGAAATGAAGGAGTTTTTCCCCCACAACCACGTGGAATACTTTGTTTCTTACTACGACTATTACCAACCGGAAGCCTACGTTCCCAAAACCGATACCTACATTGAAAAAGATTCGGCAATCAACGAACAAATTGACCGTATGCGCAACTCGGCCACCCGCAACATTTTGGAAAACCGTGACGTAATCATTGTCGCATCGGTTTCTTGCATTTATGGTTTGGGCGACGTTGAATCCTACGCCGCAATGACGCTCCCCTTGTCCGTGGGGGAGGAAATCAATCCCAAAGAAATATATAAGCGCCTTGCCGAGCTCCAATACGAACGCAATCAACAAAACTTCGTGCGTTCAACATTTCGCGTTCAGGGCGACACCTTGGACATCTTTCCGGCCCACTATGAAGACCGTGCATGGAGAATATCTTTTTTCGGCGACGAAATTGAAAGCATTTATGAATTTGATTCCCTTACCGGAAAACGTACGGCCGAACTCAAAGACATCGTCATCTATCCGGCCAACCATTATGTAACGCCCCGGCCGGCAATCTCGCAGGCCATTGTCAACATCAAAAAGGAACTGGGCGAGCAACTGGAAGAATTTACCGCTCAAAACAAACTTCTGGAAGCGCAAAGGCTTGAACAAAGAACCCGTTTTGACCTTGAAATGCTGGAAACGACCGGACATTGTAAAGGGATTGAAAACTACTCGCGTTACCTTACCGGACGCAAACCCGGAGAGCCGCCTCCCACGTTATTTGAATACCTGCCGCCGGACGCCATTGTTTTTGTTGACGAAAGTCACGTTTCCGTTCCCCAAATCGGAGGAATGTATCGGGGTGACCGTAACCGTAAAAGCACGCTTTCCGACTATGGTTTCCGCCTGCCCTCCTGCGTAGACAACCGTCCGTTAAAATTTGAAGAATGGAATCAAATGCGCGGTCAGACGATTTTCGTTTCGGCCACTCCCGGCGATTGGGAGCTTGAACAAAGCCATGGTACCTTTGCCGAGCAGGTTATTCGCCCTACCGGTCTGACAGACCCCCTGTGTATTGTCCGCCCGGTTGAAAATCAGATTGACGATCTTATGCAGGAATGTCGCAAAACCGTAGCCCGCGGCGAACGCGTTTTAGTAACGACCTTAACTAAAAAAATGGCGGAAGATTTGACTGAATATCTGAATGACAACGGCATTAAAGTGCGTTATCTCCATTCGGACATCGAAACCTTGGAACGCATCGAAATTATCCGCGATCTCCGTCTGGGCGTTTTTGACGTGCTGGTCGGCATTAACCTTCTTCGCGAAGGATTGGATATTCCCGAATGTTCGCTGGTTGCCATTTTGGATGCCGATAAAGAAGGCTTCCTTCGTTCCGAGCGTTCGTTAATACAGACTATCGGCCGTGCTGCCCGCAATGCCGAGGGTCGGGTAATTCTTTATGCAGACAAAATGACCGGCTCTCTGGAGGCCGCTTTGCGCGAAACCAACCGCCGCCGCCAAAAACAGCTCAACTATAACGCCGAGCACGGAATTACGCCGCAAACCATCAAGAAAAAGATTTCCAACGCCTTGAGCGAAATGACCGCCGCCGATTACGTAGAAACCAAGAAGGAAGCGCCCGAAGAGATTAAAGACATTGACAAGAAACTGCGTGAGTACAAAAAGCTTATGCAGGAAGCCGCCGTCAACCTTGAATTTGAAACGGCCATGGTTTATCGCGACAAAATCAAGGAACTCGAGCAGATTTATCTCAAAAGCTAAACCTATTCTACGGTTACCGACTTTGCAAGATTGCGAGGCTGATCAATTTCCCGCCCCAGCTCGTCGGCAATATAATATGCCAGCAGTTGCAGAGGGACATTAAGCAGCAAAGGAGACCATATTTCCGCAATTTGAGGAACACGGATAACCCGGTCAAACAACTTTCCCCTTTGCAAGGCCGCTGACGTCGTAACCGCAATCAATTGTGCCCGACGGGCCTTAACCTCTTCGCAATTGGACAGCATTTTATCAAAGGTCAGGCCGCCGTCTGCCAAAATGGCAATCACCGGAACACTCTCGTCAAGCAACGCAATCGGCCCGTGTTTTAATTCTCCCGCTTCGTATCCGTTAGCGTTAATATAGCTGATTTCCTTAAGCTTCAAAGCCCCTTCCGCCGCAGAAGCCGTGTTAATGCCGCGAGCCATAAAAACAACGTTTTTGCAAGCGGCATAATCCTTAGCACAGGTTTTAATCCCGCTGCTGTTGCTTAACGTTTCCTCCAGCTTGGCCGGAATCTCAAATAACTCTTTTTTCAGCTCAAACAATTTGTCCCGACTCAAACACCCTCTCAGCTCCGCGGCTGCCAACGCTGACAAATACAAGCAAACAAGCTGTGCCGTGTAAGATTTTGTAGCCGCAACACTGACTTCAATCCCTGCTTTTAACGGCAGTACCGCATCCGCACATCTGACAATGCTTGAATCCGTACGGTTTGTCACCGCCAAAACCTTGGCGCCGGAAGACCGTGCCTGTTTAAGGGCCGTAATCGTATCCGCGGTTTCTCCTGACTGGGAAATCCCGATTGTCAAAGTTTCTGCAGAGGTCAGCTGGCGTTTATAAATATATTCGCTGGCCGCCTCAACCCGCACCGGAATTCCCGCCAGCGTTTCAAACGCATTTTGGGCAATTTTTGCCGCATGAAGAGAGGTTCCGCAGGCAATAATCTCTATCCGGTTTATGCCGCGAAACAACTGTTCCAAATCAATTCCGCCCAAACGGACTTCAGCCTCCGGACTTGGCATATATTCGGTTAAAAGGTTGCGTACGATATCCGGCTGCTCGTTTATTTCTTTAAGCATAAAATGCTTGAATCCCCTTTTGCTGATAGCTTCAGGCTCCCAAGTCAGATTTTCAACTTTTTTCAAAACGACGGAGCCGTCAAAATTTTTAACGCTGACGCCGTCCCGCCGAACGATGGCAAACTCGTTGTCGTCAAGATAAATCATTTGCTTCGCTTTGCCAATAATGGCGGGAACGTCGCTGGCAATAAAATTTTCACCTTCACCCAGACCGATGATTAACGGCGCGTTTTTACGAACGGCTATAATTTTATCTGCCTCGTTTTCATGCATAATGCAAAAGGCAAAGGCTCCCTTAAGCCGGTTGACGGCACGAACCACCGCCGTTTCCAAAGAACCGCTCTGCTTATACTCGTCGTCGATGAGATGAACTGCCGCTTCCGTATCCGTTTGCGAAAAAAAGTTATAACCTTTCTTTTGCAACGAAAGCTTCAATGCTTCATAATTTTCAATAATTCCGTTATGAACCAACACCAGCCTGCCGTCATTGGACTTGTGCGGATGAGCATTGTCTATTGTAGCCCCGCCGTGAGTTGCCCAGCGGATATGACCGATACCGATGCGGGAAACGCTGATTTTCTGTTTGACTTCTGAGAGTTTGTCATACAAATTGCACAACTTTCCGGAAGCCCTGAACACATCAATGCATCCGTTGTCGTTCAGCGCCATTCCCGCAGAATCATACCCCCGATATTCCAAATTTTTCAGACCGTCCAACAAAACGTCCGCCGCCGCATTGTTTCCTATATAACCGACAATTCCGCACATCTGCCAATCCTCTATGCAATTTTTCCCAACTTCTTTAATACCCGCAATACATTTTCCTTATTGCGTTTTTTTATCGGTCGTATTGGCCGCCCGGCATAAACCGTCCAAGGCTCAAACTTATAATTGGATGGCACAAAACTCAGAGCGCCGATACTCACGCCTTCGGGAATATGGTTGTTTGGCATAACTACCGAGTTTGTCCCGATACCGGTGTATTTCTCCATGGTAACATTGCCCTGAATTTCCTTAACGTCGGGAACCGAATGGGTAATCAGCTCATTAACATAATCGTTACTGCTCAACCATATTCTGACACCTGCGGCCAAACTGGAATAACTGCCCATCTTAAATTTAAATTTTCCATCGCCTCCCGAAATATACGTCCCGGTTGCAATCTCGCAATCAGACCCGATTTCGCAGGCCGACGAAATCCGGCAAAAATCAGAAATTCGCACATTGTCTCCGGTTTCCACCAACTCCGGCTTTTTTATAATCACATACTCGCCCAACGTAAAATTTTTTCCATGTTGCATTTTTTATCCTCCGAATTTTTCTTTAACCTTAACAGAGCAATTTTATCCCTGACAACTCACATAATATTATTTTTTGTTACATAACAGATTGATTTTGTGCAATATTTTGTAACAGAACGTGATGTATAGTCTGCTAAGTCTCTATCTTTCCTGCACATATTCTCAGACGGCATCCCTGCCAAGCATGTGCTTGCTCAACCAAATTTATTAACATCGCGTATAATTTCTGCAATTTTCGGCAAAAAATTAAGTTGACTCTGACCGGGCCCTTGACTATGCTGGGAACGAAACTTTATTAAATATCAATAATCAATAAATTATTTGTTATGGCAACATCACTATTACTTACGGAACAACAGGCTTTGAAACACATTGTTCAACGCCACTCGAAATTAGAAAATGCAGCTGTCCGTCACTACAAAATTAAAATGAAAGACAAACTTGTTTTCGTCTGGGCAATTGCATTGAATATGGATGAATGTTATCTCGCAACAGATGTTTTCGGTAATGAAATACGCTTTATGGAAAGCGATATTGTTACCTGGCTCCCTTATAACGGAGAAAAGCTTCCGCCTTATTTGCAAATTCGCTTTGACCGGGGCGGAAACCTGTATCTGGAAATCATACCGATTACAACTGAAGACGAAGCGCGCAGCATCATTAACGCCGCTTACAAACATGCTTACGGAGCCGTTTCGCTCATGGATGCAACACCCAACACCGATCATCGTGATATTGCCGATACCGCCGGCCCTTATTGGACAATGCGCCATGGCGATTACAACTACGCCGGTGTTTCCTGCAAAACCCGGCAGACTGTATTCATTTACCATCGTGAATCCAGACGGACTTACGCCGTCGGAGAAACCCTCCCCGGAAACTTTGTCCTTAAAGAAGAAAAGGGAAAACTGGTTCTGGCCGAAAAATAGTTATGGCTTCAGAGTCAACAAAAAAGGCTGCTCCTTTCGGAACAGCTTTTTTTTCATTATATCAGGCAAACTAAATTTTATTTCTTGCCTCAAATGCATGCTTTTCATGCAAGAACACCCAAACCCCGAAAGGAATGGACACCGCATACAAAACAGTCATAATTCCCAGCGTAAACCACGGCTGGGTGATGATAAAGCTGGCGAACAAAGCCACAATCAGCATCATCGGCATAAACATATAGGTCGGTACCTTCAACTTCTTCGTAGAAAAAGTCGGTATTCTGCTGACCATCAAAAAGGAAACGATGCACAGCAGTGTTGCACAAAAAGCATGTGAACGCACAACCGTATATTCCGGAAAGTCAAAGGAAATCATTACCGGCATCATAGCCAAGGCGGCAGCTGCCGGAGCCGGTACCCCGACAAAGAAGTGATTCCAATATTCCGGCTGCGGCTCCTCATCCAGCATCGTATTAAAACGCGCCAGACGCATCGCCATGCCGATAGACATCAAAAGGCAGAAAAACCAACCGAACTTAGGCAAATCAAACAACGACCACTGATACAGCAAAATTGCCGGAGCAACGCCGAAACTGACAAAATCAGACAGTGAATCCAACTCGGCGCCAAATTTCGTTGAACCTTTCAGCATTCTCGCCACACGTCCGTCCAAACCGTCAAACAATGCTGCAATAAAAATGCAGATGACGGCCTTGACCCAGTCTTCCTGAATCGAATAACGAATGGAAGTGACTCCCGCACACAACGCCAACATCGTCACGATGTTGGGCGCTATTTTGCGAAACGGAAGGCTGGTCAGTTTCTGTCTGGATAATTTCAATTTATTATTGATTTTTTCCATTAGAAAACCTGGCCTTTCATTTGCGGAGCATCACTGTTCAGATTAGCGATAATGCTTTCTCCTGCAACCATAGTCTGTCCCAAAACGACTTGTGGCTCAACGCCGGCAGGAAGATAAACGTCCAAACGGGAACCAAATCTGATCATCCCGAAACGCTCGCCGGCCTTGTATTCGGAACCGACCGCGGCATCACAAACAATACGACGCGCAACCAAACCGGCAATCTGAACAAAACAAATGTCTTTTCCGCTGCTGGTCTTCATGGCCAACAACTGACGCTCGTTATCCTTGCTGGCTTTATCAAGAGTTGCATTCAAAAATTTTCCGGGAACATAAACGGCCTGGGTAATTTTACCGGAAGCCGGCGCACGGTTTACGTGAACATTGAAAACGCTCATGAAAATACTGACACGCGTAAATTCCTGATTTCCCATATCCAGCTCTTCGGGAGCCTTGACTTTAGAAATCATCTGTACAATACCGTCAGCGGGGGAAACGACAACATCCTTGATTTGCGGAACCACACGCTCCGGATCTCTAAAGAAATAATAACACCAAACGGTCAAACCCAAACCAATCCATCCCAATGGCTCCCATATAATTGCCAGTAACGCTGTTACTGCAGCAAAAATACCTACAAAACGCCATCCTTCATTGTGAATGTTTGGCAGCAGGTAGTTGCGCCATGAAATACTTATACTTTTCATATTCAGATTCCTTTATGTTGTTTTCAACGTTAAAGCAGATGCCGGGACGCTGTCTCCTGCCGCAGTCCGCCCTTTGTTGAAAAATGTTATAACAGTTTTAACAAACCACATTTTTGCAAATTAAACAAGCGTAAACATAAAACCGCCCCCAAGCTGAAACAAATACGGCTGCGCCGACCGGAAATTTTATGTTGCATTTAAAAATAAATATTGTATAACTTCATACAGATTTTGCGCTTGTGGCGGAACTGGTAGACGCTGCAGACTTAAAATCTGTTGGCCGCAAGGCCGTGCCGGTTCGATTCCGGCCTAGCGCACCACCTTATAAACCGCCGCTTTCGGCGGCTTTTCTTTTTTCAAAAATCAATTTTTATTCTGACTTTAAAGCGCAAATTCCCTCATATGAATATCAAATACTTAGCATACCGAGTCAGAATGAATAATCAATAATTCTGCAAGGCCTTTTTTAACAAACTTTATTTCGATTTTGTTTTGTCCCGTTTTCCAAACAATATAAGATATAAAGCGTACTTCAGTATTTCTTGCAAAAATTCCCGGTTAAGGGTTACCAACAAAACGCGGCATTCCTCATCGCTCATAGAATTAACGAGTTTATCAATAGTTTCGCGGATAAATACTTTATCTTGAGATGTTGTCACCATAGTCCCAACTTTCCTAAATTAAAACGAAACCACCTTTTACGCAAAAGGTGGCCGGAGAGTTGAACAATCATATTATGTGAAATGACTCTCTAGCCTTTAAAGCACAGGTATAGTACGAGGCTTCTGAACATACGCTAAAGCTCCCCGACCATATCTCTATGAATCGGGGATATATTACTGTTGCGGCAAAATCCAACAGTTGACGATGCATATCCTAAACACCGCACATAATAAAGCCGTTCAAAGCTCCGAACCTGCCGGTTCTAAGCAAACACAAGTTTTGCCTGCTGAAAAATATAGAATAGAAAAGATTACGTTTCAAGCGCTTTCTGGCTTGCAAACGCTAACAGAAGTGGAGGAAAGACCGCTTACAACAATTCCATAAACTTATGATAGTAATTAATAACCGCACGCACTCTCGGAACATCCTTGGTCTTACGGTGGGCAATAAGATAAAACATAAGTCCTTCCGTACAACATATGTTGTCCAGACAAACCAGCCCGCTGTCCTTAAAACGCATCGGCAACATCCCGATGCCTGCTCCGAGGTTAACCGCTTCCTCAACCGAAAACGTGGAATTGGTCACATACGGAACAATCTTGGCCCGACACATCAGTTCGCGCCAGTGACTGAGCGATGCCATATTGTTTTCAAAATAAATCATCCGATAATTCGCTATCATGTCTTCAATGTCTCGCGGATAACCATAACGGCTGAGAAAATCCGGAGAGGCGAAATAACCGCATAAAACCTTTTTCTGTCCAACAATAACCTCGTCGGCACCGGTCGGCGCATAATAAGAAATCGCCACGTCATATGCCATATTGGCCAGCGTCGGACGATCAAACGTATTGGTAACTTGCAAATTCAGCAATGGATAATTGTCAAGAAAATCACTAATTTCCGAACACAGAAAACGTGAAGACGCTCCTGCATTCATCAGCACCCGGACACTGCCCTGAACCGTCTCCTCTTCCGGTTTAAGCGTATAAACATTGCTCAAAACGCCCTTAAGTTTGCGAAACTCCTCCAGCAGCTTGTGGCCGTTCGGCGTCAAATAGCTTCCCCTGCTGTTTGAAACCAATAGCTTAACCCCCAGCTCTAATTCCATATTGCTTATGTATTTGCTGATGGTATCAACCGAAATTCCCAGCATTTCGGCTGCCTGCCGTTTGCCCTGATATTCGGCAATTGCCGACAACATATACAAACTCTCCAAATTATATAAGTCTTTTCTGCCCATCATGAGAGATTTCTCCGCCTGTCTGCCACACACGTTTTAATTAGTATATTTTGTCTTGCTCTAGTTATAAACTGTTTTTTTAGGTTATAAACGAAAATCGACGACCGGAGTTTTTTTAATCTTGCCAACAAACGCGCCTTATACTATAACATCCAAAAAACATTAAGGACATTCACGATGAAAGTTGACATTTTTGACTTCGACCTGCCAAAGGAGCTAATCGCCTCCCAACCGGCCAATCCCCGAGATACGTCGCGCCTGTTGGACCTGTCCGCGGAAGAAAGCATTGCTGACCGGCACTTTTACGACCTGCCCCAACTCCTGGAGGAAGGTGATGTCCTGGTATTTAACGATACAAAAGTCATTCCGGCCCGGCTGTATGGAGCCCGTGGCGAAGCCTTGGTTGAAGTAACCCTTTACCATCCCGTCGACGGCATCCGTTGGTGGTCTTTCATCAAAAATGCCAAAAGGCTGAAGCCCAATGATGTCATCCGTTTTTACACTTCTGACATTTCTCCCGAAAAATCTGACTTTACCGCCGTCGTTTTGGAAAAAAAGGACGAAGACGGAGTTTTGATTTCATTCGCCTGTCCGCCGTCAGAATTAGGCAAAAAACTGGAGCAATACGGTTTTATGCCCCTTCCGCCGTACATCAAACGGGAAAAACCGCGGGCCGGTTTGTGGGATAAATTTGACGATAAAGAAAACTACCAGACCGTTTATGCCAAACACGAAGGTGCCGTCGCGGCCCCGACCGCCGGACTGCATTTCACCCCGCGCGTTCTTGAAGAGCTAAGAAAAAAAGGTGTCCAAGAAGTATTTTTAACGCTGCATGTCGGCGCGGGAACGTTCCTTCCGGTTAAAACCGACGACACCAAAGACCATAAAATGCATGCCGAATACGGTATCATCACGCCAGATGCGGTAGAAACCATAAATGCTGCCAAAAAAGCCGGCAAACGTATAATTGCCGTCGGCACGACGTCACTCCGCCTTTTGGAAAGCGCCGCCGACAACCGGGGTTTCCTCCATCCCTTTGCCGATGAAACCAACATATTCATTACCCCGGGATATAAATTTAAAATCATCGATATGCTGATAACCAACTTCCATCTCCCCAAATCAACGCTGTTTATGCTGGTCAGCGCGGTTGCCGGATTGGATCGTATGCAGGCGGCTTATCATCATGCCATCGAAAACAAGTACCGTTTCTACTCTTACGGCGACAGTTCTATTCTCAAATGTGTAAATAAAATTTAACCTTTTCCCCATATAATAGTCTGGCTATGTTCAGGAAAGGGAAAACGTGTCAAAAAAAATACTAGCACAGTTGGAAAAAATATTTCCCCTGGTCAAAAATCTGGTCGCTCCGGCGCTGATTTTCGGCTGTTGCCTGCTTGCGTTCTATCTGAACGGAAGTTTTGCCGACGCAACCAATATGACGCTGCACAGCTTGTTTTACCTGCTGGGTTTTGCCAGTTTTATGGTTTTGCTGTATTTTAATCAAAGCAAACCGGCTTTTTTTATTATTTGCGCAAGCCTTAGCTATGTCCTGATAAATTTTCTGAAATATAAATACCAGGGCGAATACACCTCCAGCAACGCCTATCAAAACCTGTGCCTGCTGGCTCCTCTGAATTTTGCCTTTTTTTATTTCTGGCCGCCGCAAAAACTCATTTTACGCACCAACGTCTACCTGTTGTTGGGCATTCTGGTGCAATATACCCTGGCAGAACAACTGAGCAAATACGGCTACAACCTCAACCTTTTCAACACGCCGACGGCATCGCTGAGCGGATTGGCTCTGCTTATGTTCATTGCCGCGGTCGCCGCCGCCTTCATCCGCAGCACCGCCAGCGGAAACATTCTCGACTACTCTCTGTTTGTTTCTTTGCTGTGCTTTGCTTTCGGATTTTATTACGCGGCAACCGCATCCGGATTAACCGTCTTTTTCACCGCCGGAATTTTAATCGCCGCAGCCGCCATTGTACAAAACATTTATGCCGAGACCTACAAAGACGCCCTAACCGGACTTGCCAGCCGCAATTCGTATATCATCCACTCTAAAGACTTCCCGCTCAAATACAGCCTCGGCATCATCAGCATTGACGACTACGACAAACTGGCCTCCAGCTTCAGCCGGCGGGGACAAAACGTCTTAACCAAACTCATTGCCTCAAAAATCGTTGAACTTGAAAAAGATGAAAGCATATACCGCTACGGTGACGACGAGTTTGTAATTATGTACAAAAACCTCGATAAAAAGGAAAGCTTTGAACGTCTGGAAACTATCCGCCGGGCCGTAGCATCCGCCTCTTTCGTTTATCATCCCCGCCGTAAGCCGATAAAACTGACCGTGTCGGCAGCCGTTTCAGAAAAAAAACGCAGCGACGCCAACTCCTTTGAAGTTTTGGTCAGAGCCCGCAAGGTTCTCGCCAAAACCCGCTCTTTCAGCCATAACGTAACTTCTCAGGCCTGATTCTGGCAATATTTCCGATGCGAATACCAAATAACTGCCAGCCCGATAACAATCAGCGGCAGCGACAAAATCTGTCCCATGGTAAAGTAAGTAAAGAAAAATCCCATATGCGCATCCGGCTCTCTGAACTGTTCCATCAAAATACGGAAAATGCCGTAAAGAACAACAAACAAGGACGATACCAAACCATGGTGCCCGCGAACCCACTTGCTGCGCCACAACAAGTTCAGAACCGTAAACATAACCAGCCCTTCAAAAAAGGCCTCGTACAACTGCGAAGGATGCCGCGGCAAATACCCGCCGGCCGGGAACCGTACCGCCCAGGGAACATCAGTTACCCTTCCCCATAATTCATCATTAACAAAATTAGCCAGCCGCCCCAGGAAAATTCCTATCGGAGCATAAAGAACAATCAAATCCGTCAAACACAAAAAACTGTATTTTATCTTGCGGGCATACACCCAAGTGGCCGCAATCACCCCTAAAACGCCGCCATGGAAAGACATTCCGCCTTTCCAGATTTCCAAGATATGCCACGGTTCTTCCCACATTGCCCGGCCGCCGTAGAAAACGGCATATCCCAGCCGGCCGCCGAGAATAATTCCCAAGGTCAGATAAAAGACCAGATCTTCGGCATTTTGTTTGTTCAACCCCAAATCATTTTTTCTGATATTTCGGTTAAGCAAATACCATCCCGCCAAAATTCCGATTAAATACGCCATTGAATACCAACGCACAACGAGCGGTCCGATACTGAACATAATCGGAGAAATTTGCGGAAATTCCAAACCTGTCATCATAAAATCCTTACCTGCGTTCTAAAATTGTTTAATAGTATATTAATTAAAAAAAATATATCCACATCAAAAAAATTTATAAAATATTTTCCAATGCCAACATACTGATTTTTCACGCTAATTAAAATTAAAAGTTATTAACAGCTGTGAATTAAGTGGAAAACTGCGACTCGGGGCTTGTAATTCGCGACTCGGCATTGCAAGCTGTAAACATCTTAGTTGCGTAGTCGTTTTTTTTGAATTATGTGTTGCACATAATTATGGAGTTTTTGAATGGAACTGGCAAAGAATTTAGCCCCGGAATACAACCCGATAGACGTCGTGGAAAATATTTTTTCAAGCCGCTCTTTTGAATTGGAGCGCCGCAGCATCAACGAAGTCGTTGTGGAAGTTCAGGGCAAATGGAACAATATGCTCCTCTTTTTTGCCTGGGAAGCCAATATGCAGTGTATGCATTTGTCCTGCCTGATGGACATTGAGACCAAAATCGAGGACCGCAGCAAAATCTTTGAACTTCTGGCCCTCGTTAATGAAGAACTCTGGGTCGGACATTTTTCTTACTGGACCGAACAAAACATTCCCGTATTCAAACACTCCGTCATACTTAACGACGGCGAAGACATCGAAAGCAAAATTTCCCAGATTATTGATATCGCCATTAAAGAATGCGAACGGATGTACCCGATTTTCAAAGTCGTTCTGACCAAGGGAATGGACCCCAAACAAGCTCTGTATCCGATGATGATGGCAACCGTCGGCCAGGCATAAAAAAAGGCGTTTGGCTTTATCCAAACACCTCTTTTCAGAAAATTTTTTAATTTCGCTTCATCTGGCGGCAAAACCTTTCGACCCATTGTCTCAAAGCCCCCGTAACCAGACTGATGTACACGTCGGTAAACAACAGTATTCCGGCCATCACAGCAAATTCCTCTGCACGGTGCCAAAGGAACATAAACAACGACCACAATTGCAACAACGTAAATACATATCCGACAAAATTCAGAACTCTGGCATACAGTTTCCAAAAACAATATGCAGCAGCCAACATAAACAGCATCGCCATTTCGTCAACCCAGTTGCCGAACCACATCATAACCAGCCCTGATACGCCGCAAACAGCCGACACTTCAATAAAAAGCATCTGCCACAAATTGTCTGCCATAAAAACGCCCGGTTCGGATACCGGTTTAGTCACAAGCTTTCGTTTCAAGTTAGTCAGAGCCATCATGCTAACGGACAGTATCAGCACATCTGCAAGCATTCCCGCCCCCAATAGCCAGCTATTCATGACTGCGGCATTTGAGACATTTTTTTACCCCGTACCAGCTTCCGAACGGAACCAACAGATAAAGAACACATCCCCAAGGCAAAATATCGGAACAGATACCGCAAGCCAATAGAATAATGTTAATCAATCCGACCAGAAAGGCTTTTCGCAATTCTTTGACGCTGTTGTCAATTGCGGCGCCGCCGGCATACACCGCAGCAACAAATAATGTCAGTGAAAACGCCGTCATTAAAAAATTTGTTTCCATTTTGTTGTAATTTAAAATTATAAAATTAATAAGAGTTTTTTCGAATAGCCTCAAATTAACTTATTTACTTTCAAATGTAAACCATAAAAAAAACCTCCGTATTGAATACGGAGGCTGCAACTTATTTTTTCCGTTGGCGGCGCCAATCCTTCACATTCCGGTTGTGTTCGTTCAGACTGGCAGCAAAATTGTGGCCGCCGTTGCCGCTGGCAACAAAATAAAGATAGTTGCTCAATTCAGGATTGACCGCTGCCTCTATCGAAGCCCGCCCGGGATTACAAATCGGCGTTGGCGGAAGACCGTAATTTTTATAGGTGTTATAGGGACTGTCTATGCTCAAGTCCTTTTTGTAGAGCGGCCGTTCCAGCTCGCTTTCGCCCCGGGTCAACGCGTAAATCACCGTCGGATCGGTCTGCAGCCGCATCCCTTTCTTGAGCCGGTTTACAAAAACGGAAGCAACCAGTCCGCGTTCGGCGGGAACCGCCGTTTCTTTCTCAATTATTGAAGCCAAAACCATCATCTCGTCGGCATTTTTCAACGGCAGACCCGGCTCTCTCTTTTCCCAGGCTTCTCTTTTGACCTTTTGCATCGCTTTGGCTGCCTGCATAACAATACTGTTTCTGGTGTCTCCGCGAACATAGGTGTAAGTTTCCGGAAGCAGTTCCCCTTCCTTTACCGCAAGCGTAACTTCTCCGCTCAGCATCGGTTCGGCATTCAAGAGATTAATCATCTCCCGGGTAGTCAATCCCTCCGCCAAAGTAATCCGCCGATAAAAAATCTCGCCGCGGGCCATTTTATCCAACGCCGCCTGCATGGAAATCATCGGTGAAAATTGATATTCTCCCGCTTTCAGATGCTTGTCCAAACGGTTTAGCCGCGCCATAATTCTGAACAACCAGGGCTTATTGATAACGCCGGCGGCATCCAGACGTGCGGCCACGGTACGGGAAGTCGCACCGCGTGGAATAACCACGTTGACAATCTCCGTCAGCGGCCCGCTTTCGTGACTCCATTTCTGCATCTGATAAACCGTGGCAAAAACGACAACCAGTGCCAGCAAGAACAATTTTTTCATACCTGCATCCAACAAAAAACATAAACTGCTTAAAGGTAGCTTCTTTTCGATTTCCAGTCAACCGAACTTGAATCTTTTAACAATAAAATGATTTGCGGCAAAAAGATAAAATCATTTTACCAAACTTATACAAAAAAAGCACCGTCGTAACGGTGCTTTGAGTGGTTCGAAAACCATATCGTAAATTATTTTTCGTATTTTTTGAAAATAATTGAAGAGTTGGTTCCGCCAAATCCGAAAGAGTTGCTCATAGCAGCCTTGATTTCGCGCTTTTTGGCCTTCAGCGGTACCAAATCGAAATCAGCCAGCTCATCGGCCGGATCATCCAGATTCAGCGTCGGAGGACAAATCTGCTCCTGAATCGCCATAATCGAATAAACGGCCTCAACGGCACCGGCGGCACCCAGCAAATGTCCTACAGCCGATTTGGTCGAAGACATTGAAACGTTTTTGACGCCTTCGTCACCGAACAGGCGTTTAACTGCCATAGCCTCTCCGACATCACCGGCCGGCGTGGACGTACCGTGAGCATTGATATAACCGATGTCGCTCAGTTTAACACCGTGTTCTTTGGCATGATCCGCAGCCATTTTCATTGCGCGATAAGCGCCGTCGCCGGACGGAGCCGTAATATGATAAGCATCTCCACTCATACCGTAACCGACCAATTCGGCATAAATCTTGGCACCACGGGCTTTAGCATGCTCCAATTCTTCCAGAACCAATGCACCAGAACCCTCGCCCATAACAAAACCGCTGCGGTTTTTATCCCACGGACGGGATGCTTTTTCGGGAGTATCGTTAAAGTCGGAAGTAACCGCTTTCATTCTGGCAAAACCAGCAAGCCCCAAAACGTTAACCGCAGATTCGGCACCGCCGGCTACCATCAGGTCTGCATCACCGCGGGCAATCATTGCCGCTGCGTCGCCGATGGCGTGCGTTCCGGTTGAACAAGCAGTAACACAGGAATGGTTTGGCCCTTTTAAGCCGTATTTGATTGAAAGGTTGCCCGAAATCAGATTAATCAAGACAGAGGGAATAAAAAACGGCGAAATTTTCTTCATGCCGACTTCGTTAAACGAGATTGAGTTGTCGTAAATAACCTGCAAACCGCCGATACCGGAACCCATCATAACGCCGGCACGGTATTTTTCCTCTTCGCTGACCGTCTCCGGATTCCATCCTGCGTCTTCCAGTGCGTCGCCTCCAGCCGCCATGCCGTAAAGAATAAACTTATCGTTCTTCTTTTGGTCTTTGGGAGCCATAACGGTGTCAGGATTAAACTCGTTTTCGCCCGTTCCCCAGGGAACCTGTCCGGCGATAGTTACCGGAATGTCTTTCAGGTCCACATCTTCAATTTTGCGGATTCCGGATTTGCCAGCCAAAAGACTTTTCCAGTTGTGTTCAACCCCGCGTCCAAGCGGAGATAAGATGCCAAGTCCGGTGACTACAACTCTTCTCATTAATTTTACCTCTTAAAAATTAAACATCTTTTTCCTTATATACAACGAAACTCGCTTAGTCAAGCGAGTTTCATCATATTCCGTAAGTCCTGAAGACTTAAGCATTCTTAGAAAGATAGTCGATAGCATCTTTAACAGTAAGAATCTTTTCAGCAGCTTCATCAGGAATTTCGCAACCGAATTCTTCTTCGAAAGCCATAACTAATTCTACTGTATCCAAGCTATCAGCGCCTAAATCGTCGATAAAACTAGCGTTATCTGTTACTTTTGATTCTTCTACGCCAAGATGCTCGGCAACGATTTTCTTAACGCGGTTAGCTACATCAGTCATATGATAAACCTCAAAAAAATTAAAACAAATTAATCGGACCACCAACAGCCCGTGATTGATTTGTTAGCACAAGTTTATATCATTTGACAAGCATTATTTTCAAAAAAAGCACACCCTGCATAAATAACACTTGCTAAAAAGCGCAAAAAACTTATACTTTGCCCATACTCATCTAGTGGATAAAAATATGACTGAAATCATCGAAGTTGACCAGCTTACCAAAAAATTCAAGCTCAAAAAGAGCCAAAACGGATTCAAAAGCCTGTTTCGCCCGGAATATAAAAACGTCACCGCAGTTGATAAAATCTCCTTTAATATAAAGAAAGGGGAACGGGTCGCGTTCATCGGCCCCAACGGCGCCGGAAAGTCCACCACCATCAAGATGCTGTCGTCCATCCTATATCCGACCTCCGGAACGGCGCGCGTTATGAATATGGTGCCCTGGGAAAACCGTCAGAAACTCTCATACCATATCGGCACCGTGTTCGGACAACGCTCCCAATTGTGGTACAATCTTCCGGTGCAGGACAGTTTTGCCCTTTTCGGCAAAATGTATAATCTTGAAGAAGTCAAGTTCAAACGCCGCCTTTCCAAACTGGTCAATATGTTTGAGATTCGCGATCTGATGACCCATCCCACCCGCAGCCTCTCGCTCGGACAGCGGATGCGCTGCGAAATCGTCGCCTCCCTGATTCACAACCCGCAAATCCTGTTTTTGGACGAACCGACCATCGGCCTGGACGTCACCGCCAAGGAAATTATCCGCAATCTCATAAAAAAACAGGCCTTGGATGAAGAAACCACCTTGCTGCTCACGTCTCACGACACTGACGACATGGAAAAAGTATGCGACCGGGTCATTATCATTAACAAGGGAAAATTAATTTACAACGATTCACTCAAAGCCCTGAAAGATTCCTATCTTAAGAAAAAATACATTGAGATAACCACCGACGGCGGCGAAAAAATCCGCACCGAAGTCAACACCGGAGAAACACCGGCCAAAAAGGCCATTGACGAACTGGTCAAAAAATATCATGTTGTCGACATGACAATTGAAAATCCGCCGATGGAAGAAATTATCAAGGAGATTTACAAACGTGATTAGCGCCTCTTTGTCCAAATACCGGGCGGTCTTCGTTATTGCTTTCAAACAGGCGTGGAACAACAAGGCCAACCTGTCCGGTTTGTTGTTTTTCCTGTTTATCCTGTTATTTATTTACAACCGCCTTTGGGTAGTCATCGGCGTTCAGGAAAATGCAAACGGCCTCAACGCCACCTACATCTGGTATCTGCTGCTGGCCGAAATCATCATTCTTTCCGGCCCCAAAATGGAAAGGATTATGTTTGAGGACATAAAATCGGGCAATATGGCTTACTATGTCAACAAGCCTATATCCTTTTTCCTGATGCGCTATATCGAAGGCATCGGCAATATGACCGTGTCTTTCTTGATTATGGGCACTTTCGGAACAATAGTGACGCTGTTGCTCACCGGACAACCGCCTTTCGAATGGCGGCACTTTCCTTTCATTATCATAATGTGCTACCTTTCTTCGGCAATCAACCTTTTGTTTTATACCGGGGTCGGCCTGTGCAGCCTGTGGCTGGAAAGCATCCGGACCCTTGGCATGGCAATCGAACGTATGGCTTTTATTTTCGGTGGTGCCATTTTTCCGCTCAGTATTTATCCCCGCTGGTTTGTCGAAATTGCACAATGGACACCCTTCTATTCCGTCTACTACCTCAGCATCAAACTGGTTTATGACTTCTCTTGGGCAAACCTTGCCCAAGCGGTTCTGCTCAACACATTTTGGATAACACTCATCGTAGGTTTCATCGTCTTTGCTTACGGAAAACTCATTAAAAAGGTAGATGTCTATGGCGGCTGAGTTTTTTAATAATCTCAAACTTTTCTTATATATTCAGAAAAGCAACGTCAAAACCGCTTTTTTGAATAAAGCGGACGCCTTGATTAACGTTCTGATGATGCTGATTAACAACCTTGCCTTCTTTTTTATGTGGTGGGTCATCTTTCAGCACAAGGGAACCATCAATGGCTGGGGCATCGGCGAAATGGCGCTTCTCTATATGGCCATCAACAACGCTTTTGCTTCTTTTGCCCTGTTTGCCCGCGGCATTCAGGCTCTGCCCGAATACATCGACAACGGAACGCTGGACAACTATCTTGCCACCCCCAGAAATCCGTTATTTATGATTTCAACGTCAGAGTCGACTTTTGCCAACTGGGGAGACTTCCTCACCGGGCTGCTGGCTTTCTTCTGGTCGGGATATCTTAGCTGGACGACGTTTTTTATTATGCTTTTAGTCAGCTTTTTTGCCTTTGTCATCCTTTATGCCTACCGGCTCATAATGTCGTCGCTGGCCTTCTTCGTCTCCGACAGTCAGCGCCTCGGCGACAACGTATTCATGGCTTTTGTGACTTTCGCCTCCCAGCCGGCTTCCATCTTCACCGGTTGGTATAAGGTAATGTTCCTAACCGTTATTCCGGCCGGTTTTATTTCGCTTTACCCGGTCGAATTGATAAAAAATTTCAACCTGACCGATTTGGGAATAATGGTCGGCGGCTGCTCTTTCTTCTTTATCCTGTCGGTCAAATTCTTCTATTTCGGGTTACGCCGCTACACCTCAGGCAATCGTTTTGGCGTGAGATAAATACCAAAAGCTGTTGACAATTGCCGGACGAAAACGTAGGGTATATTATAAATAAAAGCTCATAAAGGACATTCACAATGAAAAAACTGTTTTACATTATTCTGGTAATCGTCATCTTGCTGGTTATCAGCCGTTTTGTTAAAAATGAAGCTTCCGCCCCGGTCGAGCCGGATGTCGTGGTTGAAGAAACCGTCGAAGAAATCGCCAACGCTCCCATCAGCGACGCAGAAATTGCCGAACCTGCAAATCCTGACGCCCTTGGCGACGGCGAAGTCATTGAGGTTGAATCGGAAGAAGTTGAAGAAACCAATCCGGCCGAAACCGCTGATGAAGACGAAACCATCATCGAAGAGTAACAAAGCGTAACAAAATATTATCAAAAAGGCTGCTTTCAGGCAGCCTTTTTTATTGTATTTCATAAAAAAATTCTTATATATACATAAGGAAAATTTAATGGACTAATAAAAGACACTCTGCGATGTGCGTTAACAAGGCCGGAAAACCCCGAAGCCCGAGCACGTCCTGTTTGAAAAGGAGAGATATATGAAAGTAGGTATTATCGGAGCCGGAAACGTAGGTTCCGCAACAGCATTTGCACTGGTAATGCGCGGCGTTGCCCGCAAAGTCGTTTTAATTGACGCCAATGAAGCGCGTGCTAAAGCAGAAGCCGCCGACATTGCACACGCGTCACCGTTTGCTGACGCCAGCAAAATCAAAGCCGGAACTTATGAGGACTTGAAAGGCGCCGAAGTTGTCATCATTACCGCCGGTGCCAACCAAAAACCCGGAGAACCCCGCACGGCTTTGCTGGAACGCAACGTCAAAATTTTTGAAAACATCATTCCTCAGGTTGTCAAGAATGCACCCGATTGTATGCTGCTGATAACGTCCAACCCGGTCGACATTATGACTTCGGTTGCGCTCAAACTTTCAGGTTTCCCCAAAGAACGCGTTTTCGGCAGCGGTACCGTTTTGGACAGCTCCCGCTTTCGTACCCTGCTCGGATATCACCTCGGCGTCTCTCCCAAGTCAATCCACGGCTATGTGCTCGGAGAACATGGCGACAGCGAGGTTTTAATCTGGTCTTCGGCTAACGCCGGCGGTGTTCAGATTGAAGAGTTCGCAGAAAAAATCGGCAAACCTTTCACTCCCGAACTCAAAGCCAAAATTGACGACTGCGTACGCAACGCCGCCTATCAGATTATTGACGGCAAAGGCTCCACCTATTACGGTATTGCCGGAGCGCTCTGCCGCATTTGTCAGGCAATTTCAGCCAACGAATATGCAATTCTGACGCTGTCAACTTTCCACGAAAAAGTCGAAAACAGCGAAAACATTTGCATCTCCTACCCCTGCATCGTCGGCAAACGCGGTATTCAGGGCGAAATATATCCTGATTTCAGTGAATCCGAACATCGCGATCTCGCTTTGAGTGCCTCAATTGTAGAAGGATTTACCAAAGATGCCCTTCATTACATTCAGGAAAACAAATAAAAAACTTTCTATGAATAAAAAAACGGCTTCCCAATCGGGAAGCCATTTTTTTACTTTGGAATTCGATAAAATTAGAATTCAACTTTGGCACGGATACCGGCTGTGTAATCTCTGTCAATTTTGACTGAATCGCCGTCCATATCGTTAACGCTTCCGGCCAGATAGTAATCACCGTAGATACCGAGAGCCAGATTATCCATCGGATAATAGTCAAATTCGGCCTGAGCATAAACAGCGTTGCTGTTCTTGCCGTCGGTACTGAAATCATAACGAACGCCTGCATCGGCAGCCCATTTTCCGGCATATTTATGAACACCGGCAAAAGCGCTCTGATAGAAGGCGCGGTCGGATTCGTCAATCTGTCCGTCGAAACCGTAAGAAACATAAGGAACTAAACCGTCACCCATGTCATAACCCAATTTGGCTTCGCCATTAATGTATTTTTGCCATCTGGCATCTTCATGATGACCCCAAAAAGATTTCGGATTATAGGTATAGTAAGAACCGCTCAGCTGAGCCAGAACGTTGTCCATCTTCATATTGTAAGAAGCACCAACTTCATAGTCAAAGTTATGGTCGTTGTTGTACTCGCCTTCAGTGTCGAAATCATTGCTGATACGACCGAAAACGGCAAGATTGTCATTAATACCGTAACTAATCTTCTCAGCGGCATTCCATTGGTCATACTTAGCGCTGTTGTGTTCTAATTTGGTACGGCTGTAATCTACGGTCGTATCAGAAGCGAATTTGCCCTGACCCGGCAGATAAAACGGGTTGGTCAAGTCGGCAGCCATGGCTGAACCGGCAAACATAACAGCAGCTGAAGCCAATAAGATAGTTCTAAATTTTATGTATAGTCTCCTTATGTAGTTTTGCAAAACGCATAAAGCGTTACAGATAAGAGCTTAACCTCAAATTATTAATAAATCAATAACTTATATTTAATCTAAAAACAAATACTTCCCCCTTGCACTGTCTGCGCTTTTCCTATATATTTTGAGGGTTACAACAAAATATGGGATAAATTGGAATTAAATATGGTACAAATCGTTACCCTCGGCTGCCGCATCAACAGTTATGAGTCCGAAGTTCTGAAGGAAAAGCTTTCCGGCCTCGACAACCTGATTATCGTCAACACTTGCGCCGTTACCGGCGAAGCTGAACGCCAATGCCGGCAAACCATCCGCAAACTCCGCCGGGAAAATCCCGATGCACGTATTGTCGTCACCGGATGCGCGGCTCAGGTTGCGCCCCAAAAGTTTGCCGAAATGCCGGAAGTAGACCTGGTTCTCGGCAACCGCGAAAAAGCCGAAATCGAAAAGTACATCTCCGCCCCGCTGGAAGAAAAAACCATTGTCGGCGACATTTTCAATTACGATTCCTATGACAAATACCTGATTACCGGATTCGAAGGACGGCAGCGGGCTTTCGTACAAATTCAGCAAGGCTGCAACCATCGCTGCACCTACTGTATCGTCCCCTATGCCCGCGGCAACAACCGCTCGGTAGCGGAAGACGAAATCCTCCGGCAGATTCGGGAACTGCTTGAACAAGGGTTTGAAGAAATCTGTCTCACCGGTGTTGACGCCTGCTCATATCAGCCCTCTTTCAGCGGTTTGGTTCGCAAAATTCTCGAAACGTTTCCCCATTTGCCTTCCCTGCAGTTTGGCTCGCTGGATCCTGCTGCGCTTGATGACGAATTTATCGAGTTGGTAAAAAAATATGCCAACATCCACCCTCATTTTCACTTTTCAATTCAATCCGGCGACAATATGATTTTAAAACGGATGAAACGGCGGCATACGCGGGAAGATGTTATCAACCTTTGTGCCAAAATTCGCACCGTACGCCCTGACGCCACATTCGGTTCCGATTTCATCTGCGGTTTTCCGACCGAAACGGACGAACAGTTCCAAAACACCGTCAACCTTGTCCGCGAAGCAGGCATAACCCGTTTGCACGTTTTTCCCTATTCCGAACGCAGCGGTACGCCGGCCGCCCTGATGCCGCAGGTTCCGGTAGAAGTCCGAAGAGAACGCGCCCGAATTTTAAGAGAACAAGGAGAGCATTGCGATGACTAGCTGGCTGCAAAAATTAGGTCTGGGCCTTAAAAAGTCGTCTTCCCGCCTCAGCAGCGGTATCAGCGATATCTTTACCAAACGCAAAATCGACGATGCCACTCTGGAAGAGCTTGAAGAATTGCTGATTACTTCGGATATGGGAGTTAAGGCTTCCTCCAAAATCGTCGACAGCCTTTCTCGCGTACGCGTTGACAAGAGCGGTGAACCCGAGGAAATTCGAACTCGCATTACCGACGTCGTCAGTAATATTTTAAAACCTTGCGAAAAGGATTTTGCAATTGAAGGCAGCCCCTGCGTCATTCTGATGGTCGGCGTTAACGGCGCCGGCAAAACCACCACAGTCGGAAAACTCGCTGCCAGATTTAGAGGAAAAAAGATTTCCTTCATTGCCGCCGACACTTTCCGCGCCGCAGCCGTCGAACAGCTTTCGGTTTGGGGAGAGCGCAACAACATCCGCGTCATCAAGGGCGCTCCCGGATGTGATGCCGCCGGCCTGTGTTTTGACGGACTGCAAGAAGCCCTTCGCCAAAATGATGACATTGTATTTATTGACACCGCCGGCCGTCTGCAAAACAAAACCGGCCTGATGGATGAACTCCGCAAAATCGTTAAAGTCATAAAAAAAGTAATACCCGAAGCGCCGCACCACACCTTGCTCTGCCTGGACGCCACCACCGGACAAAACGCTTTGGAACAAGTCAAAGCCTTCAAGCAAATGGTCGAAGTCAACGGCCTGGTCGTCAACAAACTCGACGGAACCGCAAAAGGCGGAATCTTGATAGCCATTGCCGAAGAATATCCTACCCCGATTTATTTCATCGGCGTTGGCGAAAGCATAGATGACTTGGACAAGTTCAATGCCGAAGAATTTGCGCTCAACCTAATGGGCTGGAAATAAGGATACAAAATGGAAAGTTTATTGGATTTTATGCAAGATTCGGCACCGGTCTCCACTCCCGCCGCCAAACCGGAGCAAGAACAGGAAAAAGAATTTACGGTCAGCGAAATCTCTGCCGAAATCAAACGCTTTGTCGAGACAAAATTCAGCCGCATCCGCATCCGTGGAGAAATTTTCGGCTGCAAACGAGCTGATTCCGGGCATTGGTATTTATCCTTAAAAGATGAAAACGCCGTTATCTCCGCCGTTATATGGAAAGGCGTTGCCCTTCATCTTCCATTCAAACCGGAAGACGGAATTGAAGTCGTCGCCACCGGAAAAATCACCACCTTTGCAGGCAAGTCATCGTACCAGCTGATCATCGAACAAATGGAAATAGCCGGAGCCGGCGCTTTGCTCAAGCTGCTGGAAGAACGCAAGAAAAAATTTGCAGCGGAAGGTTTGTTTGACGCTGCGCACAAAAAAAAGATTCCCTTTTTGCCCCAAACCATCGGCGTTGTCACCAGCGGCAGCGGAGCCGTTATCCGCGATATAATTCACCGCGTGCGTGACCGTTTTCCGACCCACATTCTGCTGTGGCCTGCTCCGGTTCAGGGTGAAGGAGCCGCAGAAAAAGTCGCGGCCGCCATTGAAGGGTTTAACAATCTTCGCCCCGACGGACATCCCCGAAGACCGGACGTCATTATCGTTGCCCGCGGCGGCGGCAGTCTGGAAGACCTGTGGCCTTTTAACGAAGAATGTGTCATCCGGGCAGTTTATGCTTCGGAAATTCCCCTGATTTCAGCAGTCGGCCATGAAACAGATACCATGCTTATCGATTATGTTTCCGACCTGCGCGCACCCACGCCCACCGGCGCTGCCGAATTTGCCGTTCCCGTCAAAGCAGAACTCTCAACCCGTCTCAATAATCTTACCGCACGGCTGCTCAACGGCGGAATCCGCTATTTTGAAGAACGCCGTACCCGGCTGGAAGGGCTGGCCCGGGGCATTCCCAATCTGGAACAGATACTGTTTGAAGCGGCTCAAAAACTGGATGACCGAATTGAACGCCTCAACCAGGCTTTCAAAAACCTTTTGTCAAACAAAAACAACCAAATTGAACGGACAAACCTCCGTCCTTATTACATCAAAAACATTTTGGAAAAAAAGCAAGAAAATTTAAATAATTTAGTGTTACGCTTACAGTCGGTTTCGGTTGAGTCCGTCCTCCGTCGCGGCTTTGCCTGGGTTCGAAACGAACACGGACAAACAGTCTATAACCTGGAACAGGCTCGTCAAACCCACAATTTTGAAATACAATTTTATGACGGCTGCTGGCGCAGCGAAAACGGGCTTCCGCCTCCGGAAAGCAAAAACCCGCCCGTTCCTCGCAAAAAAGCCGTCAAACCGAGGAAAACCGATGAACTGCAAATCGATTTGTTTAACTATTAGTCTCTTCTGCTTTTTTTCCAGCCTTGCCCCGGCACAAGCCCTTCAACTCTGCGGCAAGGCCAAACAAGGCGAAATCCTCGTCGGGCACGCCGATAAAGGCGAAAGCATCGTCTTCAACAAACAAAAGCTGCGGATGTCCCCTTCCGGAGAATTTTTGATTGCTTTTGGCCGCGATGACAAAAAGACCCAGTACCTCACCCTCACCGATTCCCAAAATTCAAGCTATCGCGTTAAGCTGGAAGTCTCTCCCGCCGCCTGGGACATTCAAAACCTCAAAGGCATTCCTCCGCGTAAGGTAACACCCTCAAACTCAGACCTCCGCGCCATCGAAAAAGAACAGTCTTTGGTACGCAAAGCACAAAAAAACGACAGCGAACTGGCCAACTGGCAGGCCGGATTTATTCAACCGGTCAAGGGACGTATCAGCGGAAATTTCGGCGGTCAGCGGATTATGAACGGAGTCAAAAAAAATCCTCACAGCGGTATGGACATTGCCGCGCCGGAAGGCACCCCCGTTAAAGCCGCCTCCGACGGCGTCGTCACTTTGGCTGAGCCGGATTTGTTTTATTCCGGCAACGTCATCATCTTGGATCACGGCTATGGATTGCACACCATCTACGCCCATCTCAGCAAAATGGACGTACAGCCGGGAGACATCGTAAAAAAAGGTCAGGTTATCGGCCTGGTCGGCAAAACCGGACGCGTTACCGGCCCTCACCTGCACTGGGGAGCTTCGTTAAACGGTGTCAAGTTCAACCCGCAGTCTTTATTAAATATAAACAAAAACAATGATTTTTGTTTTACTTTATAATTGAATATAGTAGGATAAAATAAATACTTACAGTAGCAAAGAGGTCTGGCAATGATAGAAACGTCGCATAAACAAATCATCTGGGATTCCATCGTCTGCTTAATTGTGGATGATGACAAGTTTTCCCGAACTTTCGTCAAGACGGCCCTTTATCAGATAGGCATCAAAAACACCAAAGAAGCCGGCAACACCGAAGAAGCGGCAGAGCTTCTCCATAATTTTAAAATTGACGTGATTCTTCTCGACCAGCAGATGCCCAACCAAAGCGGTTTGGAATTCGCCCGGGAATTAAAATCCGGAAAAATCGACGGTGCCAAAAACATCCCCATTATCATGATTACGGTTGACACCAAAGAAAAAACTGTTTTAGATGCCAAAGGATTGGGCATTCAGGAATATTTGGTCAAACCGATTTCTCCGCTCGCCCTCAAAAAAAGAATTTGTACTGCATTTGGCCTTAAACAAGAAAGAATATAATGTTATCGAACTTCCACATTTTTTTGCTCTCCGTCCTGCAGGGGATTACCGAGTTTTTGCCCGTCAGTTCATCCGGACATCTTATTTTATTCTCAAAGTTTACCACGTTTCCTGATCAGGGACTGGCGTTAGACGTTGCCGTCCACGTCGGTTCTATTCTTGCGGTTATGATTTACTTTTCCGAAGAACTCTGGAAAATGTTTAAAGGCCTGCTTAAAACCTATTTTATTCCGACGATGAAAAATGCTGACGCCAGAACTTTCTGGCTTATCGTTATCGGTACGATTCCCATCGTAATTGTCGGCCTTTTATTAAAAGAAAACGGTATGGAATGGCTGCGCAGTACCAAAATCATCGGCTGGACCATTTTAGGATACGGCTTGTTGCTCTTCGTTGCCGATAAATTCGGAATGACTATTCGCAAAATCAACCACTTAAGTCCGCTGGATGCATTCTTAATCGGCTGCGCCCAATGCCTGGCCCTTATTCCGGGAACCAGTCGTTCCGGAGTCACGATTACTATGGCACGATTCTTAAGTATGGAACGTCGCGAAGCGGCAAAATTTTCGATGTTATTATCGATTCCCGCCATTATTGCAGCTGCTTCCCTGGTTGCTTTCGAACTTTATCAACAGGAAAATTTGGCTGCTGTCGCAGAGACGATTGATGGCATCACATATTCATTTATTTCTTCAATTATAGCTATTTACATCGTTATGTGGTGGCTGAAGAAATCAACCTTTCTGCCTTTTGTCATATACAGAATTTTACTTGGATCATATTTAATACTTGATTCTTACGGAATAATAAGTATAAATATGTAAGCGAATCAGGAAAACGATTCGTTGCCTGATGCCCTGGTGGCGGAATTGGTAGACGCGTAAGTTTCAGGTACTTATGACCGTTTGGTCGTGGAAGTTCGAGTCTTCTCCAGGGCACCATAATAAAAACAGCTCCATTCGGAGCTTTTTTGTTATGATAAAAACACCTGAGCCATCTTGTCACGGAACACCTGTAGACAAAGTTTATCCCCACATCAAATATATGTATAAAAAATCCCGCCGGAACAAAGTTCCGAACGGGACAAAATACATTTCGTCAAAGATAAGCTCAAAAAGCGGGAATACGCCCCTGATTGACAGGAGTAGTCCAACAAAAAGGATTCGTTCCCGTAAACGGAATAATCGTCAGTTCCCGCTCCTCCTGATTGTCGGCACTTGTTCTGGAACAGTAACAATCCAACAATGTCATTCCGTCTTCGCTCAACTTCAGAAATCCCCAGGCATGCCTCAATTCATAGCGCTTGCCGGACTTCGTAACGAACGACTTGGACAACGTACCGTAATCATTATTTATGCGAAAACAGTTTAAAGTATCTTGCCGGTCAACATAATAAAAATCAACCCGCAAATTTGATTCCCCGTCGCCGTGTCGAACATATGCATTGACCTCATCGGTAATATATCCGATAACCTCGGGATTATCTTTATACTTCTTCTGATAAAACTTCTTCATCTGCTCTATGGAACGTATTTCTTTAAACTTATACGTACTGTAAGAAGTTTCCATTTTGAGAAAATCTTCTTTCAAAGAGTCCGGACACTGCGCAAACATCTGCGCCAAAAACTCTTTTTCAAACGAAGGTGTAAAACTTTGGGCAAATGAGCCGATGCTCAAAAACAGCCCCAACAATAATAAACTGAGTTTTCCTCTCATAACATTAATAATTTAAATTTATAAAATAATGAATAAACACGTTTGCCCGAATTATCACATTATCAAACAAAAAACAAGAAAACCTTGTAATATTTTTCACAAGGTTTCCGAGCGAAGACCGTCAACATACCAAAAAAACAACCGTAAACTTTCTCAAATCGATATGTTAATTTTCCTCCGATTGCATAGACATCAAAAAATTAAAAGAATATAATTGCAGGTATGTCAAAACAAACTTTATCAAATCTGCTTCTTGAATGGTACAATCAAAACGGCCGCAACCTGCCCTGGCGGGTCAAAGGCGGTCCCCATCCCGATCCATATGTTATTTTGGTTTCGGAACTGATGCTTCAGCAAACCACCGTTAAAACCGTCATTCCCTATTTTCACCGGTTTATGGAGCGTTTCCCCACCATAGCCGACTTGGCCGCCGCCCCACTGGAAGAAGTCTATTTCTATTGGCAGGGACTGGGATATTACACCCGGACCCGTTCGCTGCACGCAACCGCTCAAACCATCATGAAACAATACGGGGGACGGTTTCCCGATAATCGCCAAGATGTTCTTAAATTGAAAGGTATCGGAGAATATACCGTCGCCAGCTTTTTAGCCTTGGCTTTCAACCAACCCGAAACCGTTATCGACGGAAACGTCATTCGCATTATCTGTCGTATGTATGGCTTCACGGAACCTGTCGAAAAAATAATGCCGCTTATTCGTGAAAAAGCCCAAGCCCTGACCAGCACAAAACATCCTGCCGACTATGCCTCCGCAATCATGGATTTGGGCGCCGGCGTCTGCACCCCCAAAAAACCGCAATGCCTGCTTTGTCCCTGGCAAGAACACTGCCAATCAAAAAACCGCCCGGATATCGAAAATATCCCCAACCGCACCAAACCGACAAAAAAAGAAAAGCACGGCAGCGTATATCTCATTTGCAACCGCAAAGGAGATGTTCTTATCCGTAAACGAATGGAAAAGGGGCTGCTTTCCGGACTCTACGAATTTCCCTGGCGTGACGAAGGAAACTACCCGGAATTGAACAACGCCGTTGATACCGGGCGGGAGGTCATCCACGTTTTCACCCATTTCAAACTGACGCTGAGAATATATCGCGTGCAACGTGAGCAGCCCTTTGCCGACGGCTTTTTTACAACATTCTCCGACCTCGGCTCTTATCCGTTTTCAACTCTGATGAAAAAAGTCCTTAAACAAGCAGAAAACATAATCCACAATTAAGCAATGTCGCCGACAAACAGCCGGGTATGATTAATCAGGGTAATGACGCCATCTTTTGCATACGCCCGAAACAACAGCCTCAATGCATTTTCGTATTCTTCAAACCGCTCGTCTCCCGGAAGCAGACTGAAGGATGAAGAACAACATCTCGCAACAAATCCGTCCTCATCCCACTGCAAATTATTCGGAATTTCTTTTACGTCATACCCTTTGGCAAAAAAACTTTCTATCTTCGAGAAGGTGTCTCTTCCTTCGTCAAAGCCGCTGCGATGCGAACAATACTTTACGACGATTTCATGCCGCGCCTCTGTAAAATCATTCTTCTGCTGGTGATTATAAATGATTGCGGCTTTCGTTCCCGGTTTTGCAATCCGCCGGCATTCACGCTTAAATACGTCAAAATCAAACCAATGAAACGATGTTGCAGCAGTAATCATATCAACGCTGCAATCAGCCAAAGTCGTACTCTCCGCGCTTCCCCGAACGGAATGAAACAACGGAAAATGTTTAAGTTTTTCTTCCGCTACCTGCCTCATATCGTCATTATGCTCAACGGCAAAAACTTGCGCACCTTCCTCCAACAGGCTTTGGGAAAATATCCCTGTTCCCGACCCCACGTCCGCAATTACCGGAGCAGAAACCCCCGTCAAGGACATCAGATACAAAACGGCATCACGGGCATATCCCGGGCGGGAGGCTGCATATACTCCCGCCTTATTAGAAAACAACTCGGTATTTTTCATCAAATTCTCCGCCCTGATTTTAACTACCGTAATTCTACTTGGCAGGAAACAAAAATCAACAGCGTTTTTTCCCGACCATTGTTCAAAGATTCCGCGGATTCCCTCCCCTATCAAAATTTTACATACCATATTTTGATTCTTTATGCTGGAAAAATAAGATATTAGATATTATAATATAAGTGTTATCCACCTACAGGAGGCTGCACATGGAGTATATCAATACAACTTTAGAAAGCCTTAAAATTCAGCACGCCAGCTTGGATTCTGAGATCAAAGAAGAAGAAAGACACGTTTGGAAAAATTTAATCCGCATTGAGCAGTTAAAAAAAGAAAAGCTGCGTAAAAAAGACGAATTGCTCAGAAGAACTTTACAACTAAAACAATAATATTATCATCTCCTCAATTGAAAAACGGTTTTCATTATAATGAAAACCGTTTTTCTTACCGCAAAAAAACAACTAAAAGACAATATTTTATAAACGGTGCTAAAAGCTAAGCATAAACGCCCGGATATTCTGCTCGGAAACTTACTTCCGCACCGAAAAAATCGTCCGCCTGGGCTGAGCGTTCAACATCCTCTGGATATAGCGCCCCTGATATAAGTTGATGCCCAGAGAATTGCCGACCTCCACAGCCTGAGGATCATCAATGCGGCATAATATCATCTTTGCCCGCTCGGCTTTGTTTACATAATCCATAAAATGCTGATCCTCATGAATAACATCCATAAAACTCGGATGCCAGATGATTTTAATTAAATCGCAGTTCAGATTCGCCCGGTTAAGATATTTCAGCTTGTCTACGGTAATACCGTCGATGCACACTTTATATCCCCTTGCCTGAGCAAACGTTTTGGCAAGGATGAACGCGCGAATGTCACTGAAAATGTCCACCAGTTGCAATTCAAGTATAATACTCGGACGCATTGATGCACTGATGTTTTCGTCAAACTCCAGAAAGTCATCCGATAAAATTGTCGACACATTGATGTTGATACTGAAATTTCCCGACAGCGAACCGTCGTCATGGCGGTTAATCGTTTCCAGCACACGCTTGTCCAAAGTCTCGCTCAATGATAAAAACAACCATGGATTCGCCGTTAAATCCACGTCCGGAAGCAGCATCTCGCGCAAATCGGGAATAGAAACGTAAACTTCTTCAAACACACGCTGAGGCGGCGCCTTTCCGATAACCGCACAAATCGACTGCCGGCGGATAAAACTCGAAAAATCAGCCACGGACAAAATCTTTTGAACCTTTGCCAGCATTTCCGGCGTTAACACCCGACGCAGTTTATGGGTTGTCGTATTATAAACCGACGGCATTGAGCTCTGCTGTTTTGACTTCTGCGCCGAAGCGCCGATAACGCCGCCGTTTCCCTCCTGCATCGTTGAACGGATTATATCGCGAAAAGCGCCGCTCTCAATCGACAGGTCGTAAAATTTGATAAAACCGATTTCTTCCAAATCATCAGCGTTTCTGATTAAAGGATCGTCATGAAACATAAACCTGACTTTTACCAGACAGGCCAACACCTCGTCATTACACTTCTTGTTAAAGAAAACTATAATATCTTCATTGGGAAGCGCAAATATCTCCCCGGCGGATTTTTTCACCACCGTTTCAAATGTCTCCACCAGCGATTGGCGCTGCATGGCCTTGAGGCTCTGGCTCTGCAGTTTGTGCGTATAAAAATACAGAACCTTATAGGCATTAATGTCTTTTTCGATTTTTTTCATATAATCGAAAATCACCGTATCCTGCTTGATTAAAGTATTTTCTGCCCCCCGGACAAATGAAATTCCCATCGTTTTATCCCAACAGCTTTTCCAAATATTCTTTATAACGGCATTCGTCCCTGAAAGCTCCGGCCAGCAAACGGCGGCGCTTCAGACAGTCAACCGCGCTGCACTCTTTTCCGCCCGGACACTGCGACCTGATAATCGCAACCTCCAGATTATCAATATACGGCCCCTGAAATGCGCTGATTCCGTGGCTCATTCCCCACCGCACCGACTTCTCGTCCAAACTCTTGGCCAAAATAATCTTTTCCCGGCCCAGGTCTTCGACCAGTTGTCTGAACTCTTCGTTGTTTGCGTCAAACTCCATAATCGGATCCCAGAAAATCTTAATCCAATCCGGTTCCAGCCGCTTGATGTTCAACATATGGAGCATTTCCGGACTGGTTGCGTCAATCAGCAGCTGATGGCCGCCGCGGTGCAGCAAGTCCTTCGCCTCAAAATACAGCGGCAGATTGTTAAACACGTCCATCATCTGCACTTCGACGATAATCTTCTGATCATCTTTCAAGAAATTCTTGGCAAAGCTGACAAACTCCTTCGAAAAGACCGAAGACAAATTGAGATTCAGGCTGATTCGATGCGGCCATTGAGACAATTCCGCAGTGTCAAATGACGAAATCGTTTTCTTGTCAAGCGTCTGGGTCAAAAACAGAAACAGCCACTTGTTTCCGACCCAATCTATGCTCTTGTTGAATTGCATGCTGAGGTCTTTGACCGCTACGAAAAACTCCTGAAACAAAACCTCAAACTTTTTGGCGCCGCCCAGCCGCATAACGCTTTGATGCTTGACAATCTCCGCTATGTCTATCCGGTCCATGTGGGCAATCACGTCGTCAACCTGATGAGCCTGCAACGGAAACTTCTGCGGCTCCACCTCGCGGATAACCAGCCCCTCTTCAATCATTCTCTCAATATATTGATAAAAGGATGAAAAATCTTCAGGAAATTCGTAGACATGGGCAAACTCGCCGCTGTCGTGAGCATATAAAATCGGATCGGAAGACACCCCCTGCCGCAGTTTTTTTACCGCTTCTTCAACCGTGTTTTGGGTAATGTTTTTGCCAAGTATTGCAAAATCGCCGTTAGAAAGGATGAACATCAGCCCGTTGGTGGCGCCGACCAAACCGTCGAACAGCTTGGCAAAAATCTTTACAAATTCGGGATGACGGTTTTTGGGCTTTAACTTCGATACGTTAACGTAAAGCACAGAGTAGCCCAGCGGATTTTTACCAATCCGGTTTAATGAATCCAACAGATATTTTTCTGCGGCAAAACTTCCTGCTTTAACCATTAGTCAGACGACCCCTGTGTTACAATTGGTAATATAATAGTCTCGCTTTGATTTTATAGCAAGTGGTTTACCGTTTTTTTCCTAGCCTTTATTAAGACGGACACAAAATTCTTTCCCTCTGTGCAACAAACAATCTGTTGCCTTTTTAAGTTGTTGCCTATATACTTTATCCATTCATTATCAGCAGACTGAGGAGGGAGAATGGGATCGACGATAAAAGTTTGCATGGGAAGCTCCTGCTTTGCACGCGGCAACGCCAAAAATCTCCAGCTTATCCAGCGTTTTCTCGACGAAAACAATCTGGACGGCGAAATTGAATTGACCGGCCTGCGCTGCTGCGACAAATGTTCCAAAGGCCCCAACATTACCATTGACGGCGTTGAATACAACAATATCGACAGCGGCACCCTGCTGGACATTTTGGAAAAGCATTTTAAAACCGCGCCTTCTCAGGATTCGTCATCGGAATAAACGCTGTACCGCGCGACACTATCCCGCACAAAACCGGAGCCAACCTTTTTCCTCGCAAACAACTTACGGAACCCTATAAATGAGTAACAGAGACTTCCCCTTATATACCGTCAAAACCGATTGTCAGGATTGTTATAAATGCGTACGCCGCTGCCCGGTAAAGGCAATTAAAATTGAAGACAACTCGGCGATGATTGTTACCGACTTGTGCATAGCCTGCGGCATCTGTTACAAAGTCTGCCCGGCCAAGGCCAAGCAGATGCGCAACGACCTGTCCCGGGCAAAATTCCTGCTCAAGTCCGGCAAAGAAGTATATGTTTCTCTGGCACCCTCCTGGGTAACCGAATTTCCCGAATATTCGGCAGAACAAATGATTGCCGCCATTCGCCGCCTGGGCATCCGGGGGGTTAGCGAAACAGCCCTCGGCGCAGAGGAAGTGTCCTGTCAAACCGCCAAAATTTTGGATTCGGCCGATCACGGAATTTTTATCTCCACCGCCTGTCCAACCGTAGTGGAATATGTCGAAAAATACCTGCCCGACCTAACCTCCTGCCTGGTAAACGTAGCCTCGCCGCTCCTGGCTCATTGTCGGATGCTCAAAGACAAGTTCGGCCCTGATATCGAAACCATATTCATCGGCCCCTGCATTGCCAAAAAGCTGGAAGCGGACAGCCATCCCGACTTGCTGAGCCTCAGCTTGAGCTTCTCCGACCTGCGGCAATGGCTGAAAGACGAAGACATCGATCCCGCCACTATCAAACCCGGCGTTTTTGACGTCTTCACGCCGGAAAAAGCCAAAGAAGGAACCGCCTATCCCATTGAAGGCGGAATGATTGAAACCCTCAAGCCGTACCCGGCGGCAGCCAAAGCCTATATGATGCAGATTACCGGCATTTACAATATCGAAAGAGAACTGGACAACCTTCAGGATACTGCTGTTTCGCGTCCGGTTTTTATTGAATGCCTGGCTTGCGACGGCGGCTGTGTCAACGGCCCCTGCACCACAAACAAAAAGTCCGGACTGACCAAACGTTTGGAAATTCTCCGCCAAACCGAATTTGACGAACAGGCCGGCAAACGCACGCCGCTCTATAACATTAACCTCAGTTACAAGCCGGAAGAATTGAATTGCACCGAATTCTCCGAAGCCGACATCAAAAAGGTGTTGACCAAAATCGGCAAATACACTCAGGAAGACGAGCTCAATTGCGGCGGCTGCGGCTATGACACCTGCCGTAATTTTGCCCATGCCCTGCTGGAAGGCAAAGCGGAGCCGGAAATGTGCGTCTCACATATGAAGCATCAGGCGCAACGCAAGGCAAATGCCTTGATTCGCTGCATACCGTCTCCGATTGTCATAGCCGATTCCAAACTGAACATCGTCGAATACAACGACCAGTTCCGCGATGCCTTCTGGAACGACGAAGAACACGGTGAAATATACGATTACAACAACCTCCGCGGCGCCAACCTGCGGGACTTTGTAAACTTCACCAACCTCTTTTCCGCCTCGCTGGATTTGGAACAGGATATTCACCGCGAACACGTCCGCCAGGATGACCGCCTGTTTGACGTCGTCGTCTTTAACATTGATAAAAAACAGAGCGTAGGCGGCATCATCGAAGATGTAACCAATGTTGAAATGCACAAGGAACAAATAGCCGCCAAAGCCAAAGAGGTCATCCACAAAAACCTCGCCACCGTCCAGCAGATTGCCTGCACACTGGGAGAACACATGGCAGAGACCGAAGTGCTGCTCCGTTCCATCGCCAAAGATTATTCCATCGCCGAACCGGAAAGTTCTGACTTGAAAATCCGTACCAACTCCAACAAACGCGAGTACTGAACATGAGCCGCCCTTTTTTCATCGAAATCGGAACCGCCCAGCAGCAAAAATACGGAGAAGACTGCTACGGAGATACGATTTATTCCAAAAAGATTCCCGAAGAACAGCGCATTATCTCGATTCTGTCCGACGGCTTGGGAAGCGGCGTTAAGGCAAACATTCTGTCGTCAATGACCACCCGCATGGCCATGAAATTTGTAGAGAGCAATATGGAACTGCTGCGCTCGTCCGAAGTGATGATGGATGCCCTGCCAATCTGCCAAATCCGCAAAATCAGCTACGCCACCTTTTCAATCGTCGACAGCGAGCTTGAAGGTAAAACCCGGATTTTCGAAATGGACAATCCCTCCTTTATGCTGATTCGCGACGGCAAGGCCGTTAACGTCCGCTACCGCGAATTGTCTTCGCCCAAATGGAAAGACCGCACCATCAACATTTCGCAAATTACCAATCAGGAAGAAGACCGCATCATTCTAATCTCTGATGGCGTCAGCCAGGCCGGCCTGGGCAACCCCAAATATCCGCTCGGCTGGCAGCGTCAGGGATGCCTGAACTTCGCGCTAGAACAGATTCGCAAAAATCCCAAGATATCTGCTTACGACTTGGCCCACGCCATCGTCGGCGAGGCCCTGACTAAAGAAATTGACGGCAAAGCCGGAGACGACATCAGCTGCGTCGTCCTTTACTTCCGCAAACCGCGCCAACTGCTGGTTTTGACCGGTCCTCCCTTTGATGAGGACAAAGACCGCGAATTTGCCGAGCTGGTTTCCGATTATGACGGAAAAGTCGCCGTCTGCGGCGGCACCACCGCCAACATCGTCGAACGGGAACTGTGCCTGAAATGTGAAATTGACAAGACCTCGTTTGATGAAAAAATCCCTATGTCTTCCATTATGGAAGGTGTTGATTTGGTCACGGAAGGCATTTTAACCTTGACTGAAGTGTACCGTATGTTAAAAGAAGGCATAGATACCGAAAAACAAAATGCGGCCGTACGTCTGACCAAACTTCTGCTTGGCAGCGATAAGATTGATTTTGTGGTCGGCACCAAGATTAATATTGCCCACCAGGACCCCAATCTGCCCATGGAGTTGGAGATTCGTCGTAATATTGTTAAAAAGATATTCAGGATTCTGCAAGACAGATACCTGAAAGAAATTAGTGTTAGATACATTTAGAAAAGGACCACTGCAATGGAAAAAATAAAAGTTAAAATCTGCGCCGGCACTTCCTGTTTCGTTATGGGCGCCGCACAAATCCAGTCTTTGGAATTTAACGCCCCGGCCGACATTGCCGATAAAATCGAAATCATCGAAGAACGCTGCATGAATCTCTGCAAAGACATCAAAACCCGCTACAACCGCGGCCCCTTTGTTAAAGTCAACGACGAGCTGATTGAAGAGGCTACTTATGAAAAAGTAGTTGACAAAATCCGCGAAGTGTTGAAAAAACAGTGCAATAACTAAATAAGATAAATAACGTACATAAGAGTTTGTTTAAGAAATAAATCGTAAAGCGACGGCTTTTGCAGAAAAATTTTCAGAGGCAGTGAAAACCGCTTTAGTTTGTTTATGAAAAACAAACGGGAGTTTAAAAAAGAAATGTTGATACCCAAAAATAACGCCAACCTTATGCGAACCAAAATCCTCATCAAAATAGCCGAAAGCTATTTGCAGGACAAGTTTGAAAACGCCGACCGCATTCCGCTGGAACTGCGGCCCAAGGATTCTCAACCCAGCCGCTGTTGTATCTATAAAGACCGTGCCGTCTTGAAATATCGTTGTATGGCAGGTCTCGGCGCCTGCCCGGAAGAAGAAACCGACGAGCTCAAAACCCTGCACGAATATGGTAAGGACGCCCTGCATCGCACCAAGGCTCCCAAAAACAAACTGTCGGTAATCGACGTTGCCTGTTCCGCCTGCGTCAAATCGCAATACGTTATTACGGACGTCTGCCGCGGATGTTTTGCTCAACCTTGCCGTCTCAACTGTCCCAAAGAGGCTATCTCCATCGTCAACGGCCGCGCCCGTATTGACCCGGACAAATGCGTCAACTGCGGCAAATGTTTTGAAGTTTGCCCGTATCACTCCGTTGTTAAAATCCCGGTTCCCTGTGAAGAAGCCTGCCCGGTAGGTGCTATCACCAAAGATGAACGCGGCAAAGAACACATTGATACCGAAAAATGCATCTCCTGCGGCAAATGCCTGGCTTCTTGTCCTTTTGGAGCCATTGTTGAACGCTCGCAGATGATTGACGTTTTCCGTGAAATCAAAGAAACCAACAAAAAGGTCGTTGCCATGCTGGCTCCCGCCATCCTCGGCCAATTTCCCGGCTCAATAAACAATCTGGTTTGTGCCTTGAAAAAACTCGGATTCGCCGAAGTAATCGAAGTTGCGGTCGGAGCTGACGTTACAACCCAGAAAGAAGCTGCCGAATTCATCGAAAGAATGGAAGAAGGCCAAAAGTTTATGACTACCTCCTGCTGCCCGGCATATTTCCGTGCGGCACAAGTTCACATTCCGGAAATTCAGCCCTACGTATCTTCGACCAAAACGCCGATGTATTATACTGCCGAATTGGTTAAAAATGAAGATCCCAGCTGTGTATCCGTCTTCGTCGGCCCCTGCCTGGCCAAACGGGCAGAAGCCGAATATGATCCCAATGTCGACTATGTTCTCACTTTTGAAGAACTGGGTGCAATGTTGGTTGCTTCTGACATAAATGTTGACGAATGCGGCGAAGAACCCTTTACCAAAATTTCGCATGCCCAAGGCCGCCAATTCCCGGTTACCGGCGGTGTTGCCGGAGCTGTTGCCAGCCTGGTCAGTGACAAAGTCGAAATCAAACCGGAAAAAATCGACGGCCTGACCAAAGAGAACATAAAACTGTTGAAACGTTACGCTCTCAAAGGCTGTGAAAACAATATGCTGGAAGTTATGTGCTGCGAAGGCGGCTGCGTTTCCGGACCGGGATGCATTGCCCTCTCCAAGAAGGCTGCCCGCGCCGTTGACGCTTACGTCCAAACCGGCGAACAACTTACTCCCGATTCTAAAATCGGCGAATAATAAACTCCTGCAAAGCCCCGTAGCAAACGGGGCTTTTTTTTACTCCCAACCAAAGCAAAATTGATAGGTACACCGAGTAATAAGATTTCAGAATAAAATTACCCGTATATAATACTCCCCACCAAGGAGGGTGATATGTGAGGCGTATAGGAGGAAGCTAGGAAGAGATAAGATAAGATAACACACAATACGAAAAGCAAAGTTGATAGGTGCGCCGAGTAATAAGATTTAAGGGTAAAAGCACCCGTATATAATACTCCCCACCAAGGAGGGTGATATGTGGTCGTATAGGAGGAAGCTAGGGAGAGATAACGACCCAGCGTACAAGAAGTACGTGGTCGTTAACGAAACCCGAAGCTGACACTCTAGACGACCTCAGAGCACACTCCTTATCTTTGCTAGTCTTTACCGATATTTATATTCCGATTAATATGTACCGAAAGAATAATCCCAAAACCGGCCATAACGGAGAGAATAACCGTTCCGCCGTATGAAATCAGCGGCAGCGGAATACCTACGACCGGAATTAGGCCCAAAACCATTGCCATATTGATAAAAACATACAAAAAGAAGTTGGTTGCCAATCCGATTGCAGCCAGTTTTCCGAAATAACTGGTGCTTCGCAGGGCAAAAGAATAACTGTACGCGATAATCAAGAAATTAACGATAACGACAAAAGTCGCACCGATAAGCCCAAACTCTTCCGACAACATCGTAAAAATAAAGTCCGTATGTTTTTCCGGCAGAAAATTCAGATGGCTTTGCGTCCCCTTCAAAAAACCCTTACCAAACACACCGCCGGAACCCAGCGCAATTTTGGACTGGATAATATGATAACCGGCTCCCAGAGGATCCCGCTCCGGATTTAAAAAGGTCAGCACCCGGTTTTGCTGATAATCATGCAACAAATGCCACGCAATCGGCATGGTCACGATTGCTCCCAGAATCAACACACCGAATTTCCACAACTGTACGCCGACGATAAAAAAGATTGCCCCGGCAGAAAAGAGCAACATCAACGCCGTACCGAGGTCAGGCTGCGTCATAACCAAAAAAGCCGGAAACAAAACCATCAACAGCGGGGGAATAATACCGCGGATACTTTCAATACTTTGCAGAGAAGACGAATGAAAATAGCGGGCCAAAGCCAAAACCAAGGCAATTTTCATCAACTCTGACGGCTGTAATTTAATAAATCCAAGGTTAATCCATCGTTGGGCGCCCATACCTATATGCCCGGTAACCTCCACAATAATCAGCAAAATCAGCGTTGCAAAATAAAAAATATAAGCATACCGCATAAACACGCGAATGTCCGTCAGCGCGAAAGTAATCATTACCACAAAGCCCAGACCGAAACGCATCAGCTGATTCAGCGCCCAAGGACTCCAGTTTCCGTTAGCGGCGGAATAAAGCATCGTCACCCCGATGGATGCCAGCAGGATAATAAACATAATATACGAGAAGCTGAGATTTTGAATTTTCTCTCTCAGCGTCGGTGTTTGATTTTTAAAACTCGTTTCATATGACTTATACATGTGACTATTCCACCGGTTCTGAAGTTGCGTCTAACTTTAAAGCTTCCAACAGCAGATTTTTGCCAATCGGCGCTGCCACGCCGGAACCGCTGCCGCCGTGTTCGACGACGACCCCGACTGCATATTTGGGATCGATCGCCGGAGCATAAGCGACAAACAACGCATGATCCCGGAATTTCCATGGCAAATCTTTTTGTTTGATAATTCCGCTTTCACGTTCTTTCATCGTAATCCGGCGAACTTGAGCAGAGCCGGTCTTGCCGCACATTTGCTGCCCGTTAAAGTCAAAACGGGACATATAAGCCGTACCGCCGGGAACGTTGACCACATCGCACATTCCCTGCTTTACCAGTCCCAAATTTGTCGAAGAAACGTTAATCTTGCGCCAGTTTAACTGCTGCGCGGGATCAGCCTTCTTAAACGTCGGAACAACCTCATATCCGCCGTTGGCTATCCGCGCCGTCATGGTAGCCAGCTGTATCGGCGTGGTCAGAATATATCCTTGCCCGATTCCGGAAATCAGGTTTTCGCCCTGCTGCCAGCTTTCGCCGAAACGCTGCCACTTCCATTCGGTATCAGGGATAAGGCCGGATTTTTCGTTTTCCAGACCAACGTTGACTTTTTTGCCCAGACCAAAACTCCTTGCAATCTCCGCAATTTTGTTAATTCCGACCTTTTGAGCCGTTTCATAATAGAAAATATCACACGAATGCATCAGCGCCTGAACAACGTCAATATAGCCATGGCCAAATCTTTTCCAACAGTGGAAAGTATGATTGCCCAGCATCATCTTGCCGGCGCAGAACGAACGTGTCTGAGCCGAAATCACCCCGGCCTCAAGTGCCGCCAGCGCCGTTATCATCTTAAAGGTCGAGCCCGGAGAATACAACCCTGACAAAGCCTTGTTAATCAGAGGATGCCGTTCATTGGTGCTCAGCTCTTTCCACTCCGTCGTACTGATGCCCTGCGACAAAACATTGGGATCATAGGCCGGCGTTGAAACAAAAGCCAAAATCTCACCGGTGTTTACATTTAACAAAATCGCCGCACCGCTCTCTTCGCCAAACAAATCATAAGCCTTGGTCTGCAAACGGGCATCAATGCTCAGTTCAATACGGTCACCCGGAATGCCCTCAACCTTTTCAATCTCTTTCATAATACGGCCGTAGGCGTTGACTTCCAGCTTAAGGTTTCCCCCCTTGCCGCGCAGTTTTTTTTCATAAAGCTTTTCAATACCCGCCTTGCCGATTTTAAATCCCGGAACTTCCAGCAGCGGATCATCCTTAACGTCAGTATCCGAAACTGAAGAAACATAGCCGATAATATGAGCCATTTTTTCTCCGTAAGGATAATAACGGGACAACCCCTCGTCAATGAATATACCCGGCAAATCCGGTGCGTTTAACTGGATTGTGGCAACCTCGTCCCATGTCAGATTATCCTTAATTTTAATCGGAACAAAACTACGGTTTTTACGCAGGTCTTTTTTGATTTTTTCTTCTTCGGCCTCGCTCAGCGGCATAATCTTCTTAAATGCGTCCAACGTTGCCTGAACATTCGGCGCCTGCTCCGCAACCATCAATGCCTGAAAGTTCTGACGATTGGTGGCCAGCAGTTCCAGATGCCGGTCATAAATGATTCCCCGCGGCGGAACCAGCAAACGGGTAGAAATCCGGTTTTCGTCCGCCAGCGTTTTATATTTGTCAGCCTGATAAACCTGCAAATAATACAAACGGGCGATAATGACAATAAACAGCAGAAACTTGCCGATGCCGAGAATCAGCGAACGATTGATTAAAACCTTTCCTTTATCGTTATCGCGGTTCATTTATTCCTCGTCCTGAATCATATGGTTTTGAATAAAAGCCAGCAGCAGAGACAACAACGGATAAGCGGCGATTGTCACCATATAGCTGAACAGCATCATCAACAACGGCAAAAACTGGCTGTAATAAATTGATACGACCAGCCAGCGCCCCAGCATCGCAACCAGAGACAACACTGCAAAGCCGTACCATGTAACCACAAAAGGCTTAGCGTTAAAAAAACGTGACGTGTTGGTAATCAAAACGTACAGAAGCAGCATTGCAAAAATATTGGAACCAAACGGTGCCGATGATATTATATCATCAATCACCCCCAGAAAATAGACCGACCAAAGGTTAAACAAATCCGGCCGGTGCAGCATCCAAAAGTATACGCAAATCAGGCCTATCGACGGGCGAATGTTGTTAAAAACGCTGAAATCCAAAGGAATATAGGAAATCAGCAGCAACAAAACCGAAGACATAAACGGTAGCAGGCGCTGAAACAAAGAAGTGATATTTTCATCTAAATCTTCACTCATCCTATTTTGCTTCCCGTCCGGCTTCTTCGTCTTCCAAAATACCGTCCAAACCGTAATTAACCAGTTTGACATACTCCAAACGGTCAAGATTGCTGAACGGCTTTACCCTGATTTCATTTTTGTCGACGCTCACAACCCGCCCAACCGGAAGCCCTGCGGGGAAAACCCCGGCAACGCCGGATGTGACAATACGATCGCCAATGGCCAGCTCCGCTTCCAACGGAATAAAAATCATTTTAGGCGTCGTACTGTTGTCGCCTGATAAAATACCGCGCACTCTGGTCTTTTCTACCATCACCGGAATTTTGGAGTTGATGTCGGTAATCAAAATGATTTTGGCATAAACGTTGCCGACCCGGTCGACACGTCCGACGACGCCTTTATCCGAAAGAGCCACTTGTCCTTTTTTTACCGGTTTGTCACCGACATAAGCGATTACCGAGTGAGAAAACGCATCCCCTTCCTCCGCAATTACTCTCGCGGTCATAAACTCGGCCTCGGGCGGCGTAACATAATTAAGCAAATCGGACAGCAGCCGGTTTTCAATCTCCAACGCTCGTGCCCGATCATACAAATTTGTCAGCTGCTTGTTTTCGTCTTTCAAACGCTGATTGTCGTTGTGAATTTCCTTAAGGTCTTTGAAATAATCATATACCGAGGCAATGGCCTTTGCCGGAATAACCAAGACGTCGATGACCGGAGAAATAACGTCGGTCGCCACCGTAGAGGTTTTTTCGATAATCACCGTATCGGTTTTGTTCACCAGCATCAATACAAAAGCTGATAAAAACAAAATTACCAGTGCAAATTTTTGCGCCAGTAATCTGATATGACTGAAATGAACAAATAAACTTCTGCGCCGCTTCATTATGGCTCCGCTGATTATTCAAAAAAATTAAAACGGGAACACCCCTATCCGCAACCTGAGACCTGAGAAAGGAAAACCGCCTTACGGCATCAAAACCGCTGCCGAATGCACGGCTTTCCTCTCCTTTGTCAAAAGTTGCGAAACGCCCCGTTAATACATGGTGGAAAGAATTGAGCGCAAGCGGCTCATTTCATCCAAAGCCTTACCTGTGCCTTTGACAACGCAGGCCAACGGATCTTCGGCAATGGAAACCGGAAGGCCGGTTGCATTGCGCAAAACCTGATCCAAATTAGTCAGCAACGCACCGCCGCCAGTCAGGACAATACCTTTGTCAACAATATCGGCAGCCAGTTCGGGAGCCGTATGTTCCAGAGCCACCTTAACCGCTTCGACAATTTGGGAAACCGGTTCACTCAGACTCTCGGCAACCTGACGTTCGGTAATGATGATTTCCTTGGGCACGCCGTTCATTAAATCGCGTCCTTTTATTTCGATTGTCCGACCCTCGCCGGCATCCGGCGCACAGGCTGAACCGATTTCTTTTTTAATTCTTTCGGCGCTTCCCTCACCGACCAACAGGTTATGATTACGGCGAATGTAAGAAATAATTGCAGCATCCATCTTATCGCCGCCGACCCGAACCGAGCGGGCATAAACAATACCACCCAAAGACAAAACAGCAACCTCGGTCGTACCGCCGCCAATATCGACAACCATGGAACCTGTAGGCTCGGTAACCGGAAGATCGGCACCGATAGCGGCAGCCATCGGCTCTTCAATCAGCCATACTTTACGGGCGCCTGCGGCTTCGGCGGATTCCTGAATGGCTCTTCTTTCTACGGCAGTAGACCCGGACGGAACGCAGACGATAACCATCGGCGAAGCAAACGTACGACGATTGTGCACTTTACGGATAAAATATTTAATCATTTCTTCTGCGATTTCAAAATCGGCGATGACGCCGTCACGCAAAGGACGAATGGCGTTGATGTTTCCGGGAGTACGACCCAGCATCTGTTTAGCCTCGTTGCCTACCGCCAAAACCTGTTTCTTTCCGCGGTATTCCTCAATTGCAACCACTGAAGGTTCATTTAATACGATACCTTTGCCTTTGACGTAAACCAATGTGTTGGCGGTACCCAAGTCGATAGCCATATCTGCCGACAGCCATCCCATAAATTTTGAAAGCATATAATTTCTCCGATGTGCTTAAACCAATCTGTATTGCTTAATTTCTATATCTTAATCCCTATATGTGCAACAATTAATTAATTTTTTCACATAATTTTATAAAATATAATTAAAAATAAAATCAGTCGTTTAATCTTTTTAAAAATTCTTCCGCATTGCCTTCGTAACAATGCTCCCAGACCACGTCTGCCTTAAGCTTGTTGGCAAACCAGGTCCGCTGCCGTTTGGCATATTGGCGGGTATGCAGCTTTCCTGCGGCAACCGCAGCTTCAAGCGAACACTGTCCGTTCAAATAAGCCGCCAGTTCCGGCACCCCCAAAGCCTTCATTGCCGGAAGGTTTCCCGGCAGTTTAAGTTCCGTCAGCCGCCGGACTTCCTCCAAAGCGCCGGCACTCATCATCCGGTCAAAACGCAAATAACAACGGCTGTCGAGTTCCTCTGCCGGCGGACACAGTTTGATGATATCAAAAACGGCTTCGGGAAGCTTCTTCACCATCGGCCGGCGGTGCCATTCGGTTAAGGTTATCCCGGTTTGTTTCCAGACCTCATACGCTCTGGTCACCCGGCTGGTATCATTGGGATTAAGCCGTTCTGCCGCCGCAATGTCGACTTTGGCCAAAGCCTCATAAACGGCACCGCTTCCCTTCTCCGCAGCCAGTCGGCGAACCTCGCTTCGCACCTCTGCCGCACATTCCGGAATTGGCGTGGTTCCGTTTATCAGATTATCCAGATAAAGCCCGGTACCGCCCACCACAATCGGCAATCTTCCCTCTTCCCAAACTTCGCGGATTTTGACCGTAGCCCGGTTAAGCCAGTCTACCACGGTTCCGTTGACGGATGGTTCGTAAATTTCATAAAGGTGATGCAAAACCCTGGCTTTGTCTTCCGCGCTCGGACATGCCGTTATTACCGGCATATTTTTGTAAACCTGCATTGAATCGGCATTGATTACTTCGCCGTTCAAAGCCAGAGCCAAATCCAAGGCCAAGCCCGACTTTCCCGAAGCCGTCGGCCCTGCAATGACGATTATCTTATGTTCGGCAGTTTCCGGCATGCGGCTCCTTTAACCAGTTTTTCACACAAATCGGGATAAGAAATCCCCGCGTATTTAGCCTGTTCCGGAACCAGCGAAAGCGCCGTCATTCCCGGATTGGTGTTAATTTCCAACAACACGACGCCGTCAGTTGGATTATAACGGAAATCACAGCGCGCCACCGTATTGCATCCCAGAGCCCGGTATAGTTCCTCCGTATACCTCTTACAGGTTTCGGCCGCCTCGTCGGGAATTTCCGCCGGCAGAATATGGCGGGTCATACCGTCGGTATACTTTGCCTTGTAATCATAAAACGCCAGGTTTGGACGCAGCTCGGTTACCACATATGCCTTTCCTTCAAGGCACATCGACGTCAGCTCCTGCCCTTCAACATAAGCCTCAATCAACACTTCCCTGTTCAAATCCTCATAGCGGACGTTTTTAATATCCTCTGCATTCTGAACAATATAAACCCCTACGCTGGAACCGTCGCAAACCGGCTTGACCACATACGGAAAAGGAATGGACGTTCCGTTTTTCAAAAAAGAGCCCGCCGTCATCTTTTCGCTTTTGGCCGTCTTAATGCCGCAAGCCTCGGCCGCCATCTTGGTTGCCGCTTTGTCCATGCCGATACAGGAAGCCTTTACCCCCGAATGGGTGTAGGGAATTTGCAACAAATCCAAAAGCCCCTGAATTTCGCCGTCTTCGCCCCAGTTGCCGTATAAACCGTTAAAAACCGCATCCGGCTTCTCGTTTTTCAAAACTTCGATAAATTTCCAAACATCCGTCAAATCATGGGCAAAAGCGTCATAGCCTTTTTGTTTCAAAGCATCGACGATATCCTGCCCCGAACTCAGGCTGACTTCCCTCTCTGCCGAAAAACCGCCCATCAGGACCAAAATTTTTTTAGACATTATTAAACCCTTTAAATTATAAATTTATCTGCTATTGTAAGCAAAAAGTTTAAAGAAAGACTAAAATTAATGAAAAAAATCCCGCTTTTACTGCTGATTGGGCTGCTGTATGCCGGACCTGCCCGCGCTTTCAGTGTCGAACACGATTTCACGGTTATCCTCGGTCCCTTCAATGCCAGCAAAACACGCTTTACTTATGCGCTCACTCCGGATTCGTACGCGGTAAATTCCACCGTCAAAACCGATGGAATGTTTAATGCCCTCTATCCTTTTAAAGCCAACTATGCCACAACCGGAAAAATTGTTAACGGCAACCTTGAAACGACCGGATATCATTATGATTCGCAATCGCGCTTCAATAAACGCACCAAAGAACTGGTTTACGACGACAACGGCATGCCCCTGTACCGCATCAGCAGCAAAAACGACAAAACCAAAAAAGTAGAAATCGAACAAAACGCCGACAACCGAGACACGACCGACCTTCAAACCGTCTTTGCCGAACTGGCGCGTCAATACAATAATGTCAAATTCTGCGATTCCCGTATGCAGGTTTTTGACGGCAAACGCCGTTTTGACGTCATTTTCCGGGATGAAGGAAAAGAACGGCTTGTCGCCAACGAATATTCGCCCTATGGCGGAGACGCCGCAAAATGCTCCATGTATATTGACAAACTCGGGGCAAAAGGCGATGATTTGCTTTGGGAACTAAGCTCCGACCGCCCCATTTATTTTTGGCTGTTGGAAGATTCTGAAAAACACAAACCGTTTATCGCCCGCATCAGCATTGACGACACGCCGCTGGGACGACTGAACGTTTACACCAACAAAGTTACCGTAAAGGACTAAAATGCTAAATAAAGCCGAACTACTTCTGCCTGCCGGTTCGCTGGTCAAACTGAAAACCGCCGTTCTCTATGGAGCGGATGCCGTTTATGCCGGGACGCCGGACATGTGTTTACGCGCACAGTCGAAATTTTCCATGGAAGACTTGCAGGAAGGCATTGATTTTGCTCATGCTCACGGTAAAAAAATCTACCTGACCCTCAATCTGTTTATGCATAACCGCGACGTGGAAAAGCTGCCGAAATTTGTCGAAACCCTGCGCCAACTCAGACCGGACGGCGTACTGATTGCCGACCCCGGCGTCTTTCAATACGTCCGCGAAAATGCGCCGGAACTCAACCTGTTCGTATCCACGCAAGCCAACATCTGTTCCTCGCTGGCCGTAAAGTTCTGGCAAAATCAGGGCGCCAAGCTCTGCGTTCTCGGCCGCGAAGTTACATTTGAAGAAATGCGCCAAATCCGCCAAGACTGTCCCGACATCCTGTTGGAATGCTTTATGCACGGTGCAATGTGTATGTCCTATTCCGGCCGTTGCCTGATTTCCAACTACCTGGCCGACCGCAGCGCCAATCAGGGAAAATGCGCCCACTGCTGTCGCTGGCACTACAAACTCCACCTCCGCTTAAAAGACGGCACGTTGAAAGAAATCGAAATTAACGAGCAAAACAAAGACGCCTTTGAATTTCTGCTTGAGGAAGAATTCCGTCCCGGCGAATATTTTGAAGTGATGGAAGACCAAAACGGCGGCTATATGCTGAACTCCAAAGATATGTGCCTGATGCCCCGGCTGCCCGATTTGCTGAGCATCGGAATGGATTCCCTCAAAGTCGAAGGGCGCAATAAAACCGAATACTACGCTGCAATTGTTGCCCGAACCTATCGTCAGGCCATTGATGACTGGTACAAAAATCCTAAAGACTGGAAAAGCGAAAAATATATGGCTGACCTCTACACCTTGCAAAACCGGGGCTATTGCCTGGGCTTTCATGACGGTAAACTGACCAATATCAGCCAAAACTACGAATATACCCGAACGCTGGGAGACTGGTTGTTTGCCGGTTCTGTTGTCGAGTGGCAGGGCAACGACGCGATTTTTGAAGTCCGCAATTATATCAACTCCGGTGAATTTATCGAATTTTTGATCCCCGGAACTTTGGAAAACCTGCGCCTGACATTAACCGAGTTTGAAGATGCCGAAAGCGGCGAAGTCACTCCCAGAGTTTCTGCCGGACAAGGCAAAAAAATCCGTATCCGATCTCAGGCCTGGAACCGTGACGTCAATGAAATAAAACGCCTGCTCCCACAATATGTAATTGCCCGCAAACCGGCGCCTTTGCAGGGAGAACAGAAAGAAATGCTCGAGCACAAAAAAAACGAGTTTGACGTTTTGTGCCGAAAATAACTAAAAGATTGACTCTGTCCCTTTTTGGACCGATGATACATCCATTCAAAACAATATAATTAATGTATAATTCTAAAACAAAAAGTTATGAAAAAAAATCTATTATCTGCATCAGAAATACGGCAGCAGACAACATTATTGTCTTGATGAACACAACCGGTTGGTTCCGCTCTGCGAAGTTCAGTTTACAAAAATTTGTCCTTATGCCGTTGCAATGGAAAACCGGCTATGGCACTGTGCCGACGATATGACGTTGACACCGGTAATCGACTGCTCGGAACAGGATATTCAACATATTTCCGACCAAACCGGAAAAAAACTGCTGCTCGTCCGTCACAAGCTTTTCAGCATTACAGATAAAGCGCTTATCCCGATGGATGACAAAACCTACGCAGCCGGAAAAACCTTGCTGACAGTCTGCGGCCAAATTTACCGCATTGGCGGCGGTCCGCTTATTTCCAGCACGTTTAAACGCGATTCATATAAGCTTGTATCCGCTTTAAACGACGGCTCCGGAGAATATTTCGTCTGCACCGAAGACGCTTGTACGTTTCTCGACAGCAACTGTAAAATCGTCGGCGACGTTATCTTCACCAGCCGTCCAGCAGGTAAAAACAAAGTCTGGCAAATTGGTTTTAAAGAACTGATTTTTATCGGCGATGCCGACGCTGTCAATGTCAGCGGCAATACGATAACGCTCCGCCATGACTGTCCTCCCTCCGGAGATGCCCCGCGCAAAACAAAATACATATATGAGGTATTCTGTAAAAACCGACAGGGTATTTACGAGAATGTGCGAAAGGATTCTGTTTCTGATTGCAAAAAATTCTGACGATTTGCAAAAGATCTGCCCCTCGGAGCAGACCTTTTGTTTTAATTTAATTTCAGCTTGGCTTCCACAGCCGCGGTTTTATCTGCCAAAAGTCGGATTCTCTCCCAATTCTGGCGATCCTGATTCATTTGATAAATCGTCATCAACCGTTGTGTAACAGCCCTGATTCTCTGACATTTTTCACCTAGGGAAACCTCCTCGTTGCCAAGTGCCGGCAGCGCCTTTTCCAAAAGGTTTATAACCGTGGCTCCGTCTTTGCTTCGCTCCGCCGTCTGCAGATAAGCTTCGCCCCGGTCGGTTTCCGGCAGCAGATTAATTTCCCTCATTTTGGCATCGAGCCATTTTGAGGTTTCTCCGCCGGCAAAGTAGGCTTCTGCCGCTTTTTCCAAAAGTGAAATCTTTTCTTTATCATTACGGGCATACTTCAGCCCCCGCTCATAATAGGCGGCGGCCTCTGCATATGCCCCCTTGTTGCAATAAGCCTCACCGACATTGTTGTGAGCCCAGTACAACAGCATATTGGTTTTGATGCTGTTGTCCAAACGACAGGTTACGCGGCGGGCACAAAAATTAATGACTTTATCATACGCGGCAATTTTAGCATCCATATTTTGAGAAGTGTTGGCCAGCCGATTTGCGACCCGGTAAGCCTGCATAATGCTTTGAGGCTCCGGCGTTTTTGCTTTTTCTGCTTTCATCGCCACACCTATGTAAAAATTGCGTTATATCTTCAAGAAAGTAATTTTAATGCAAATTGTCGGAACCGCCGCCTGTCTTGTTTTCGTCGTCTTCTTCGTCAAATCCCATCAGGCAGCGCTGACCGAGGTTGCCGCCGTCTTTCAAACAATATTCTTCTCGGTTCAGATTATACTCGGCATGAACCGGACAAGTGTCGCACAAACAACCACGGTCTTCCTCTATACAATGGCTTTTTTCAAATGCGCAGAACATTGACTCATAATGTTCGACATTATCCAAATCTTCCATCAGCTTAAACAAGTTTTCCGGAACGTTTTTTATTTTACAGCCCAACGTATAAGATGGACATCCCATACATTTGCATCTTTTGAGATTTTCCTTAGTTTTTGCAACTAACATGTAACTCTCCTTTATAAAAATTTCACCATAAAGAAGTATGTGCTGCAATCAAAAATACAAGGGGAAACCCGAAAATTTTAAGGCGTGCAAAGACCGCCCCGGTTTAGTAACGTTTGAAAACCCCGTCTTCTATCGGGGGCAGAAAACCGCTCCACCGTCCCACAACAAACTCCAGCTTGTCTACGCGCGCAAACATCGGCCCTTTTTGGCAGGCGAGTATCATCCTGTCGATTTTTTCCTCTTCGCCGCGCATCATAATTTCAACAGTACCGTCGGTCTCATTATGCACCCAGCCGGAAATTCCTCCGATTTCTTCCGCCCGACTGACGGCCCAGCGCCGATACCCAATTCCCTGAACCCGGCCGTAAATCTTTACAAAAACTTCCTTAATCATACTTTTTTACTTCGTTTTCAAAAAGTCCTCAATCTCTTCAAGTTCGGCCTTCAGCTCCCGGCGTTTTTCCTCGGCTTCTTCATCAATGCCCCAGTTTTCTGCCTGCCAGAGCTCTTCCAAAAACGCTGCCTCGTAAACTTCTTCCGCATTCAGATGCCCTTTAACCAGAGCCGCCGCCAATAAAACCGAACGCATGTCCAGAGCCGCAAGATAAAAAGCCGCCAGTTCCTTGTCGCTTAACTGTTCCAAAAAAGCTTTCAACCGGCCGTTAGAGGTCTTGTGCTGTTCCGGAACATCCAGCCCGTGAGTGGTAATAAATTTGGTATTAAGTTCGTGATTCGACCACGCAATAATCGGCGCCCACACTTTTTCCTGACGGGCAATCAAATCTTTTTCCTGCCCCCAGAACAGCAGCATATCCGTTACGGCAAACTGCACAAGTTTATCGATAACCTCGCTGCGATGCTGCGCTATTTCCTTAGTTGCCTGCTTTAGTTTTTCTTTCATTTCTCGTCCTTAGTTGCTGGAACCGCTGGTCTTCTTGGGTGATTTCAAAGCCTTCAGAATATCCTTCGGTGTATTGATAATTGCTTTCAGCCCTTTGCCGACCTGATCCGTCGTTTCCTGATATACGTTCTGAGTCGTGGCAGCTACGCCGCTCGGCTTGGGAAAACGGTTGGCATACGGCGTTCCCTTCAGAGCCGTATAACACGGACTGCCGTCGGCATCCAGCAACAGCTTTGAACCCAGATAGGCCGTTCCGCCCGTTGTTGCCACGCCTACGATTGTTTTCAGGGCTTCTTTGTCATCCAAGGCAATCTTCGGGCTTTGCAGCGTTCCCTTAATTTTAATCAACGAAGAAATCGCCTGCATCACGTTCGTATTGCTGACCTTGCCGGAAAACGGACGCAAATCGAAATCAATTTTGTCATTAACCAAATTGATATTTCCGTCGCTGACTAAAGTCAGCTCTTTTGCATTCAATACAATTCCTTTGGGGAAATTGGCCTTGCCGCTGCCCAGGTCGGCCCGGACGACACCGCAGGTCAAATTCAGCTTTTCAGCTTTGCTGGTATCTATTTTCAACGTTCCCAACAGCTGGCTGATAAAGTTTCCGCTCATAAAACTGAGGGCTCCGGTTTGAATAACCGATTTGTCGACAATGGCGATAACCTGCCCGTTCAAATTTTGAACCAGTTGACGATATGTGGAACCGTTGCTGCTGACATCAATGTCCAAATCGACATTGCCTCCGCTCAACACGCCGAAATCATTTGCACCGTCAACCTTAAATTCCTTATGAAGATTTTGCAAAAGCATATTCTTACTGGTCAGTTTTAGCTGAATGTTCCGAGTATTGGCGTTAGCCGTAAGATTTCCGTCAATATTGCCGCCGCCGAACTGTAGCTGCAACGGATTAACCTTCAATACGCCGTCTTGCAAATCTGTCTTAACGACAACATTGTCGGCTTGCATTCCCGGAGATATAACCAATTGTTTAACGCTGAGGTTTGCTTTGGCGTTGACCTGTTTCAGCATCTCATACGGAACAGCCGTGGCCGGAACCATCTCCGCAGCCTGAGCCGTACCGATGATCGAGGGAAGTCCCAAAGCAAAATTGCTGTTTCCGCTGAAGTTTTGCAAATTAATCTTATCGCTGGACAGCGTTGCGTCAACAGAGGGAACTTTTCCGCTCCATACTGCTTTTACCTTTCCCGTAATCAAATTGTTCACAATATTGAGAGTCTGAATTTTAATGTCAGCCTGGTTGACGTCGCCGTCTGCCAGAGCCTTGAGAGTCGTCTCCGGCGCGTTAAAATTCCCTGCCGGATTATAAATATTTGCCAAAACCGCATAACGGGGAGCAGACATAAGGTCTTCGGCGCTTCCTTGCAAATCAAAATCAACCCCGAAAGCTTCCGCAGTCAGTTTGAACGGATAAGGTTCCTTGTTTTCCAACAAACTGTTTAAGGCACCCAAAACCAAGTCCCCTTTAATCGGCTGCCCGTTATAAGTTACGTCAAACCCGGCCGTCATTTGCTGGTCTACGGCCGGAGCCTCCATTGTAATCTGATTGATTTTGACATTGGTTTCTTTGCCCGTCTTGGCGTCAAAATAGTTAACCAAACCGTTTTCAATCGTCACATTACGTGCGGCAAATCCGGCCAGCGCGGCGGCGCCCGGATTTTCAGCTACGGCTTTTG
>ENA-OPUE01000019-OPUE01000019.1-human-gut-metagenome-genome-assembly--contig:-NODE-19-length-146180-cov-12.589112_pt1 | contig 146180 bp, 131 predicted proteins | sample MGYA00241466_ERZ501924 | MGnify/ENA primary metagenome ERZ501924 (study PRJEB25962, sample SAMEA2042223) | human gut metagenome | biome: human gut; feature: human-associated habitat; material...
GCTGTACAGAAACAGCAACAGCAACTGTAGCACCAACCATTGGGTTGTTACCCATACCGATAAGACCCATCATTTCTACATGGGCAGGAACTGAAGATGAACCAGCGAACTGTGCATCTGAGTGCATACGTCCCATAGTATCTGTCATACCATAAGAAGCAGGACCTGCTGCCATATTATCTGGGTGAAGTGTACGACCTGTACCACCACCTGAAGCTACTGAGAAGTACTTCTTGCCAGCTTCAAGTCTTTCCTTCTTGTATGTACCTGCAACTGGATGCTGGAATCTTGTAGGGTTAGTTGAGTTACCTGTGATAGAGATATCAACATTCTCCTTCCACATAATTGCAACACCTTCTGTTACGTCATTAGCACCGTAGCAGTTAACCTTAGAACGAAGTCCGTCAGAATATGCGATTCTTTCGATTTCCTTAACTTCGCCTGTAGCATAATCCATCTCTGTCTCAACGAATGTGAATCCGTTAATTCTTGAGATAATCTTAGCAGCATCCTTACCAAGACCGTTAAGAATAACTCTAAGAGGTTTCTGTCTAACCTTGTTAGCCTTCTCTGCGATACCAATAGCACCTTCAGCAGCAGCGAATGATTCGTGACCTGCTAAGAAAGCGAAACATTCTGTATCTTCTTCAAGAAGCATCTTACCAAGGTTACCATGTCCAAGACCAACCTTTCTCTGGTCAGCAACTGAACCTGGAATACAGAATGCCTGAAGACCTTCACCGATAGCTGCAGCAGCTTCTGAAGCCTTTCTAGCACCCTTCTTGATTGCGATAGCTGCACCGACAATATAAGCCCAGCAAGCGTTCTCGAAGCAGATAGGCTGAATGCCCTTTACCATGTTATATACGTCTAAACCAGCATCTTTAGTAATCTTCTCAGCTTCTTCTATAGATGAGATACCATAGCTGTTAAGCACAGCGTTGATCTGGTCAATTCTTCTCTCATATGATTCAAATAATGCCATTATATTCGTCCTCCTTACTTAACCTCTTCATCTGTTCTAGGATCAATAATCTTAACTGCATCAGCAACACGGCCATACTGTCCAGCTGCCTTCTCATATGCTGTGTTAGGATCATCACCCTTCTTAATGAAGTCTGTCATCTTACCAAGGTTAACGAACTTATAACCAATAATCTGATCATCCTTATCAAGAGCGATACCTGTTACATATCCCTCTGCCATCTCTAAGTAACGTGGTCCCTTTGCAAGAGTACCATACATAGTACCAACCTGTGAACGAAGTCCCTTACCAAGATCCTCAAGACCAGCACCAACTGCTAAACCGCCTTCTGAGAAAGCACTCTGTGTTCTGCCATATACAATCTGTAAGAATAATTCTCTCATAGCTGTATTAATAGCATCACATACTAAGTCTGTATTTAAAGCTTCCATAACTGTTAAGCCTGGTAAGATTTCAGCGGCCATAGCTGCTGAATGTGTCATACCTGAACATCCGATTGTTTCAACTAAAGCTTCCTGAATAATACCTTCCTTAACATTTAATGTAAGCTTACATGCACCCTGCTGAGGAGCACACCAGCCAACACCATGTGTAAAACCTGAAATATTCTTAACTTCCTTATTCTGTACCCACTTTCCTTCTGTAGGAACTGGAGCAGCGCCATGATGAACGCCCTGTGCTACTGGACACATGTTTTCAACTTCCTGTGTATAAATCATCTTATTACTCCTTTCGTTATATAAGGGATCCGGACATAACCGAACCCCTTTATCCTTGCATTATTTTCTCACATCATACTGCGTAAGTCAATTATGATTGTGTAAAAAATATCAAAATTTATCGGAAAATGTAATTAAAGCTCAAATCTGTTAATTGCTTCTGTTAAATGAGTAGCAATTTCATCAAGTTCAACTGTAAACTGGTTAAGTGTATGCATAGTTGCATTAACTTCTTCTGCCGATGCAGATACTTCTTCTGAAGCAGCTGCTGTTTCTGTAGATACAGAAGCTACGTCTTCCATACTCTTAACAACATTTTCACGGCTTGCATCCATCTGCTCATTAAGAGAGGCTATATTATCAAGACCTTCCTTTAATGCATTGACAGCATCTGATATATGTCCAAATAATTCTTTGGCATCATTAATTGACTTATTCTGTTCATCAATTATATCAACGCTTTCGTCCATAGTCTTTTCTGCAACTACTGATTTAGCACTTATTTCCTTAACAATCTGCTTAATCTCATCTGTAGATGACTGTGACTGTTCTGCAAGCTTTCTGATCTCGTCAGCAACTACTGCAAAACCTCTTCCACTCTCACCTGCTCTTGCAGCTTCAATACTTGCATTAAGAGAAAGCAAGTTAGTCTGTTCTGTGATCTCAGTAATAGCATCTGATATGAAATTAATCTTATTGATACTTTCAATCATCTCATTAACTACGTTCTTAGAAAATCTTGAATTATCCTTTGACTTTTCGCCCTTTTCAATAAGATCATCAACAATTGTAAGACCCTGATCACTAAGCTGCTTAGTTTCAACTGACATATCATTAATATCACTTACATAAGCCTTTGTTTCGTGAAGCTTAGAAGCAAGTAATTCAACCTCAGAAGTTGCCTTCTGTGTACTCTCTGCCTGTCCTGAAGCTCCGATTGATACGCTCTGGATAGCCTCTGATACCTGATTCACTGTCTCTGTTGTTGATTCACTTACATTTGAAATCTTCTGTGAAGCAGTTATAAGTACACCAGACTTTTCTTCAACACCCTTAATAAGTGATGATATCTGGTCTGCCATAACATTGTAGTTAGCCTCTGCCTGACCAAGCTCATTCTTGCTCTTTACATTAATTCTATATGTAAGCTTACCATTAGCCATCATATTCATAGCATTATTAAGTGTCTTAAGTTCCTTAGTAACCGCTCTTGTTATAATTAAAGCTATAACAATACCAATTATAAGTGCAATAATAGCAAGTTCAATTGTTGTCTGTGCAATCTTATTAACAACTGCCTGTGTCTCTGATTCACTGATAAATCCCATAAGTGTCCAGCCTGTAACAGCATCCTTTGAAGTTACAATATGTACTGACTCCCCATTAATCTTTTCATCAAAAGAAAATGTTGTGTCATACTGGTCTTCCGAAAGATTCTTAATTGTATTCCAGCACTCAAGCGATGTTACATTATCCTGGACATTAGTATTCTTATCATTATCTACAAGAATCTTTCCATCTTTATTAACAAGTATTACATATCCTGTATTAAGAAGTCCTATATTTTTTACATAATCCTCAACTTCTGCGAAATCAATATTAAGCCCTACGGCACCATAGTTAGCACCATCTGTATATTTAATTTCCTGTGAAACTGTGAATATAGTCTTTCCTGATGATGAATCTACATATGGATCTGAGAACTGTGAATATATAGTATTTCTTGCCTTAGAGCCTATACAGTTCTGATACCAGCTCTTGCTTGTATCGTTAACACCTCTTGTAAGACCTCCCTTATTAGCTGTCTTACCTGTCTCTGGGTTAATCTCTGCCCATCCATCAACTCTTAAACCTGTCTTAGTTGTAAAGAAAGCAAGTTCTGCTCCATTAGTTACCTTAACAGATGCAACTAATGAATCTTTTATTGCCTTAACATTATCATCAAGCTCCCCCTGATCTTCCAAATGCTTAATCTCATTCTTACGTGTAAGAAGGTCGACTGGCTGTGACAGAGTCTTTAAATATGTTGTAAATCCCTCTTGAACATTATCCAATGTCTGCTCACTTGTCACTTCTGTGTTTGCATTTATCGATGTCTTAGTTATCCTGATAGAACCAAGCGATACAAGAATTATTGCAACGCATACTGCAACGGCAAACGATAATACCAATTGAGAACCAATTCCCTTAAAAGCTTTCATATCTTTACCTCACCTTATTTTTTTATTATTTTATAAATGTTCACATTGTGTTCACATTTATACTTTGGACATAATAACATATACTCTTAATATTTTTCAACCACTTCAGCCCTATTTTTATAGATTGAACCCGATTTAATACAACCTCTGACACTTGAAAGCGGATATATATTACTATTCCTTCCAATTATAGTACCTGGATTAAGTACACTGCCACATCCTATCTCAACATTATCACCAAGAAATGCTCCTATTTTCTTAATTCCAGTGTCTATATTTCCATCTGGTCCTTTTATTGTAATAAGCTTCTTGTCAGACTTTACATTAGATGTAATTGAACCTGCACCCATATGTGCCTTATAGCCTAATATTGAATCTCCCACGTAATTATAATGAGGAACCTGCACATTATCGAACAATATGACATTTTTTAACTCTGTTGAATTACCAACGACTGCATTTTCTCCTACAACAGCCTTTCCTCTTATAAATGCACAATGCCTTACTTCTGCACCTTTGCATATAATAGCAGGACCTGCTATATACGCCGAGTCAAATACTGTTGCTTCCTTATGTATCCATATGTTATCACCTCTCTTATAATATTCCTTTTGTGGAAGTGAATTACCAAGTCCAACAATATAATCACCAATCTTTGATAATACCTCCCAAGGATACACAGCACCTTCAAATATTCCTGCGGCTATAGTCTTATCAAGACTAAACAACTCTTTGATTGTAATCTGTTCGTTCATAACTTTCCTCCTTATTTATAATTTTTTGCGGTCTCATTAAATAACGTAACAAGCTGTGCCTGATTACGCAGGTCTTTAACCGCTAATGTTCTTCTTCCAACAAAGCCTGACAGCTTCTGCATATATTCGTCGGCGGTTATACTTCCCTCAGCAACATATGTAAGCCCCTTTTCCCAGCTTGCTGTAAGTTCAGGATTTAACAACTGCTTAATAGAATTATCGACAACATCATATATTATTTCACCAAGCAGGGTAGGTGTTATTATCTGGGTCTTGGTATTAGTAAAAATGTATTGGTTGGAGTTAAGCTTTTTAAGTATCTCTGCTCTTGTTGCACTCGTACCAATTCCACTACCCTTTATCTGTGCCCTCAATTCTTCATCTTCTATTAACTGCCCTGCATTTTCCATAGCAAGAATAATTGAACCCGAATTGTAACGCTTAGGTGGCGATGTTTCACCTTCCTTTATATTAAATTCCTTAAATGATATCGGCGAACCCTTTTTTAAGCTTTTAAGACTTTCTATCAGTGATGTATCTGCATTTTCCTGCTCATCCTGATTTTTATCTGTATCTGCCATCTTATTCTTTCCGAATGAATTCTTCGCAACCTTAAGGTAGCCCTCGTCTACAAGCACTTTAAATGTAGCATAAAGCTGTTCATCTTTTACAACTGAGGTAATGCTCACCTTCTGGTATATAGCCGCTGGATAGAATATGCTCAGAAATCTTCTGACAATTATCTCATATGTCTTCTGTGCAGTTGATGATAATGATGATAAACTTCCAAATCCCTGTCCTGTAGGAATAATGGCATAATGGTCAGTTATTGCTTTATCATTGCAATATCTCGTCTTCTCTATTCCTTTGTACATATTACTATCTAATATCTGCTGTGCATACTCTCTGGCTGGTGCATAATTTCTTAGGCCTCCTATATTCTTGTATATTTCCTTACAGACAGCAGTTGATAGCACTCTCGCATCTGTTCTTGGATATGTAACAAGCTTTTTTTCATATAACTCCTGAATTATATTAAGTGTCTGGTCAGGACTTATCTTGAATAATTTACTACATTCGTTCTGTATTTCTGCAAGATTATACAATAACGGAGGATTTTTTGTTTCCTTTTTCCTTGAAGCTTCCTTTACAACGCCCTCTGCAGGAAGTGGTTCTGATAAAATATCCACAAGCTCCCTTGCTTTATCCTTATCCTTAAACCCATTATCCTTATATAGATATGGTGTATTATAATATCTGCTTGCCTCACACACTCTCCACTCGGCGTCAAATGTATGCTCATTAATATCCGCTGTTCCTATAACCCTGTAGAATGGTGTCTTGACAAAGCTTCTTATCTCTCTTTCCCTTCTTACAACCATTCCCAGAACACAGGTCATAACACGCCCAACAGACACAACTGCCCTGTCAAGATGAAGATAATTGGCAATATTTCTTCCATATTTTAATGTAAGAACCCTCGAAAAATTGATACCCATAAGATAATCTTCTTTTGCTCTTAAGTATGCAGCATCACTTAGATTATCATATTCTGATATATCTTTAGCGGTATTAATACCTTTAAGAATCTCTTCTTCTGTCTGGGAATCAATCCATACCCGCCTTTCCTGCTTGTCCTTTACCTTGGCTTCCTGCCTTACAAGCCTGTATATATATTCTCCCTCACGTCCCGAATCGGTACATACATATATTGTATCTACATCAGCTCTGTTTAAAATGCCTTTTACTATATCAAACTGCTTCTGAACAGCTGGAATAACTTCATATTTAAAAGTCTGTGGAATAAATGGAAGTGTATCAAAACTCCACCTTTTCAATTTCTCATCATAGGCATCCGGATAACTCATTGTAACAAGATGTCCAACACACCATGTAACTATATGATTATCCGCCTCAAGATAACCATCTTTTCTTTTAAAATCCGTATGCAGTGCCTTGGCAAATTCCTGCGCAACACTCGGTTTTTCCGCTATATATACGGATTTTCCCATATCATCACTCCATTCTTTATACTATTTTTCACTATCTGACAGATAGATTTTTGATATTAACGCTATCATTTATAAACCATAGCTATTTCGACTCATCTAAAGTCTTAAAAAATGCTGGTATATATTCTTTCATATAATAATCAGCTTCTTTTATCTTCATATCCCTAATAGAATTATATATTGTCTTTTCTGCCTCAAGAAAATCGCAATTCCCCATTTTCTTTTCCTCTATACACTTTATATAAGCTGAAATTCTGTCAGCTGCTTTAACATACTCCCATAATCCTGCTTCATTTTCTGTTTCTAAAAGAAGCCCTTCATATCTTGCCCTTAGAACTTCTGGAAGTCCTGATAACATCTGCTCATTAGCCACCTGCTCGACTTCTTTATACGCATTTCTTATATATGGACTGTAATACTTAACAGGCGTTGGCATATCCCCTGTAATTATCTCTGTCACGTCATGATACATTCCAAGTACCGCAAGACGTTCTGCATTAATATCCCCGCCGAACACTTCATTATTAATAACACCAAGTGCATGTGCAATAAACGCAACTTCAAGACTATGCTCGGACAAGTTCTCATTGCGTGTATTTCTCATAAGCCCCCATCTGTTGATATATTTCATTCTTGACAGCATTGCGTAAAAATAATTATTCTTCATATTCCATACATCTCCACGCTTCCATATATTTGTAATATTATAAGATATATTGTAAGTTTTTGCAAATTCCGTATAATTTTCCAAATAAATAAGGAAGATAATCAGGCTCAACGCCTTTTCATCTTCCTTATATATTTATTAATCTTAATAACTATTAATTGATGGCTCACACTAAACCGCCTGTCAATATTATAGCTATTATATACTAATTATTCTGATATCTTATTTAGCTGTAATGTAACCCTGAGCCTTAAGAAGTTCTGCACATAATACAGCTCCACCTGCTGCTCCTCTTAATGTATTATGTGAAAGACCTACAAACTTGTAATCAAATACACTGTCTTCTCTTAATCTGCCAAGTGAAATTCCCATTCCATGCTCATAATTAACATCAAGCTTAACCTGTGGACGGTCATCTTCTTCAAGATACTGGATAAACTGCTTTGGTGCTGATGGAAGATCAAGCTCCTGTGGTGCTCCCTTGAAGTTTCTCCATTTTTCGATAATCTGTTCCTTAGTAGGCTTCTTACCAAAGTTAACAAATACTGCCGCTGTATGTCCATCAAGAACTGGAACTCTTAAGCACTGGCAAGTAATAACTGGCTCAGCAGCAGGAACGATTTCACCATTCTCAACTGTACCAAGAATTCTAAGAGGTTCTTTTTCTGACTTTTCTTCTTCTCCACCGATATATGGAATTATATTTTCAACCATCTCTGGCCACTGTTCAAATGTCTTACCAGCTCCAGAAATAGCCTGATATGTAGTAGCTACAACAAGCTTTGGCTCGAATTCCTTAAGAGCTGCTAATGCTGGTGCATAACTCTGGATTGAGCAGTTAGGCTTTACAGCTATAAATCCTCTTGTAGTTCCAAGTCTCTTCTTCTGTGCCTCTATAACCTTAGTATGTTCTGGGTTAACCTCTGGAAGAATCATAGGAACATCTGGTGTCCAACGATTAGCACTATTGTTAGATACAACCGGAACTTCTGCCTTTGCATATCTTTCTTCTAATGCCTTAATCTCTGCTTTTGGCATATTAACTGCACAGAATACGAAATCAACCTTAGATACTATCTCATCAAAGTCTTTATCCATATCATATACAGGCATCTTCTTAACGAATTCTGGCATTGCTGTCTGCATCTTCCAGCGTCCCTCAACAGCATCTTCGTAAAGCTTTCCTGCTGAACGTCCACTTGCTGCAACTAACACTACATCAAACCAAGGATGATTTTCAAGTAATGTTATAAATCTCTGACCTACCATGCCTGTACCACCAAGGATACCAACTCTTAACTTCTCGCTCATTATAGTCCTCCAATTATTGTTATTCTAATTGCCTGAAAACAATTTGCGCGTTTTGTCTTTCTGTGACGTACATTTGTTTTTCATTGCTTTGACAATACTATCATAACTGTAATTATATTGCAAGGGCTTTTTAATGATAAATTGTATAAAAATCAATATTCAAATATATACCTGTCATATCCGTTAATTATAGTTGTGTTATTATACTGCTCCTCTCTTTGGAATTCCCTTGAATAATTCAAATGTACATGCCCGTGTATGAAATATTTGGGACTGTATTTGTCAAGTATATCAACAAATGCTTCAAACCCCTTATGTGGATTATCCTCACCATCACCAAGCCCTGCCGCCGGAGAATGTGTAAGCAGTATATCAATGCCTTTCTTTACCTTTATCTTAGGCCACATCATAGCAGCCCTTTTCTTCATCTGATTCTGTGTATACTGGTTAATACCCTTCTTGTATCTGATTGAACCGCCAAGTCCCATAATTCTTATTCCATTGTATACATATATCTTATCTTCTATACATATACAGCCTTCTGGCTCTTTATCTGCATAGCCATCATCGTGATTGCCTCGCACATATAATATAGGCACTTTAGAAAATGAAGCAAGAAATGACAGATAATCTGCTTTTAAATCTCCACAAGACAATATAAGGTCTATTCCTTCAAGCTTCTCTTTTTCAAAATAATCCCACAGGTACTTTGACTCAACATCAGCTAATACTAGTATCTTCATAACCTTTTAACTTTCCTCACTAATCGTTCACATCTATAATTCCCTGATTGATAACAAGCATTTTTGAATTATCATCAAGTTCTTCATATTCTGGTACTCTGCCAACAACATTATCAAGAAGCCAATCCATTTCAATAATCTCATCAGGATCAAGTTCTTCGTCTGGCTTATTGTGCACCTTTCCATCCTGATCCTTTAATTCACCCGTAAATGGCTTGAACTCACCTTTTACTATTGCTTCCCTTATAAGCGATGTAACCTTTTTCGTTTCATCAGGAACTGCACCGCCATATATTATGTCAATTGCACCAGCAGACATACCCCACCAGTAATTAAGTGCTGATACCTTATCTCCTTCTTCTTCCTTCTTCCACGAACCACTTAATATGCTCTGTATAAGCTTCTCGTAGAACACACCCCAGTGCCATACAGGCATTGCCAGATGCTTTACCATACCTGAGTCCGTTACATAAAGACCGAACTTTCTTGATGTCTTCTTAGGTGTTATCATATCCTGATCTGAAATACAGTTAATACCCTGTTCTGCAAATCTTGCTTCTATGTCATTGTCTTTAATGCCACTCCATTCAACATATACCTTAACATCAGGATTTACCGCCCTTGCCCCCATAGCAAAAGCATTAACATTAGCCATAACACCATACAACGGACAGCTTGCAACATAACCAATCTTGTCACTCTTTGCCATAACCCCAGCTATAACCCCCGTCAGATACTTAGCCTCATACATTCTTGCATAATAAGTTCTTATATACTTATGCGATATATTAAGCGAACAGTTAAGTATCTTAGCCTTTGGATGTGCTATTGCCTGTTTAAGACTTGCATACATCATAGATGGCGATGTTACAAATATAAGATCCGTATTATCATCAATAAGCCTCTGGATGGCATTATAATCATCTTCCTTTGGTCTTACATTAGTAATACTGACTGTTTCTATCTGGCTTCCAAAGGTTTCATCAATATACTGTCTTCCCAATTCGTGGGCATAACACCACTCAGATGTCTGTGGTGTATTCTCGTATATAAATCCAACCTTAAGCCTTTTATTAGCCTCTCCTCCTGACCTTGGGAGAAGATAACTTAATATATTCTTCTTGGCTGGCTGTGTTGTAACCGGATCCATTCTTAAATCTACTTCGCTGTTATCTGATAATAATTCAAATTCAGCCCAGGTCTTAGCTACATTTTTATCCATCTGCTCCGGTGTCATATGGCGTACTGTATCATATCCGTGAATATGAATAAATCTTAAAAAAGCATCTCCAACCGGATAATCAAATCTGTCACCGCCTCTTGATTCATAAGCTGTTCTAAAGTTAAGATAACTTGATACCAAATCCCTCTTGTCATCTTCATCCATTGGCTGTCCCGGAGTAATTCCAACAAGCTCCATAAATGTTATGAAGCTGCCCTCTTTGCTAAAATATATATCATTAATCTTGGTAGATTTATAAAAATCCATAAATTCATAATATATCTTAACATCAGGATTGTCAGACTTCCTAGGCACTTTACGGATAACCTGTGCATTTACCGTCACCGCATTAAAATATTTAAGAACACTAACTCTCTTGTTACCCTCAAGAACGTAGAATTTATTCATATATTCATATACTTTAATAGGGTCTCTTATTCCCTCATTAACCTGACTGTCACTAAGTGATGCCCATTTAGCTGAGAACTCACTTCCCCATTCAAGAATAGGCATCCAGTTATCTGCAAATGCATTAGTTCTGCCTGCTGTACATGTACCAACAACAAGCCTTAAAGGTATCTGGTCTATTCCAAGACTTACTTCTGAATCTATCTGTTCTTCATCCATCATACTTTCCATAACTGGAAGATATGGATATTTACCCTTATTGACACACGCATTATATTCTCTTTTTCCAAGCTTAAGAGCACTCATATAATCCTGTACTGACATATTAATCCTCCATTCTTACATTACAACACACTTGCAATAACCTTAGTAAGTGTCATTATATAGTTCTTGTCTGATTCATTCCATCGAAAACCTTTATTGAATGTATCATACGATGCAATTATATTATCTCCTGCCTGATTGGTAAAGTAACTATATATCATTCCACCGATATTACTTTGAATTGTTTCATCATACAGCTTCTTGTTAAATGACTCTATATTCGATGTGTACACAATTGTCATATAGTGGTTCTTATCAAACATTCCTAAGAATTCTTTAGTATTAACTATATCATTAATGTCTGGAAGCTTCACATAATTACCATAATATTCAATAAGCCTGCCAGTTGTTCCATTATATATCCTTATGCCATCAATCTCAAATGCTTTACAGGCTCTCTGTAATACATTATCAAGTACACTGCTTCCATTCTTTATAAGATTAATAGACATATCAGCAACTTCCTGTGCCAGTGTTTCACCTTTTTTAATAGGTGCCATAGAAAATCCTTTTCTTCCCATATCATCAAGAAAATCGCCGTGTTTCTGTGCATCATATATAATATATCTGTTCTTTCCTTTATTCTTGGCAATATAAAGGCATTTATCAGCCTTATTAAATAATGAGTCATAATCACTTCCATTGTCTGGATATTTACACACACCCATAGAAAGAGTAACATCACAGCTGTTCTCTCCCTGCCCTAACTCCGCCCTTACTTTCTGCTTGATAAATGTAAGTATAGAACGCAGCTGGCTTTCCTTAGTTATCCAATTCGTAAATATAAAGAACTCATCTCCTCCAAATCTTCCAACAATACCTCTTCCATTAAGTGCGCTGTTAATAATAGCGGCAACTTTTAATATAACTTTATCCCCATACAGATGCCCATATGTATCGTTGACATTTTTAAAATTATCTATATCTATCATAGCCATATAATGTATATCTTTATTAGTTGCAATTGAGTCCTGCACATATTCCTTGCAGGCTCTTTTATTAAGAAGCCCTGTAAAGAAATCCTTCCCCTCCTGTGTGGCATAATAACTGACCTCATTCTGCTTATCAATTGACTTGATAATCCCAATTACAACCCTGTCTCTGTTATTCTTATATGTAAGCTTACAATCAATGTTATATACAACAAGCTTGGACATATCTGTAATAAGCGGTCCTGTAATCTCACCATTAAACCCCTCATTAGCATTACGGACTTTATTAACAAAATCTGTAAAATCCTGCTTTTGTCTTGCATTATTTAGATATTCCATATACACCTTTTCGAATTTATCCAGTGTCATCTTGCATATTATCGTTGCCTTGAAGCTTCTGTATATATATAGGGAAAACATATCTGTTACGGTATCATAATCAAACATATAATCATTATACATTGACAAATATGTCCTGTATTTGTTCACATCATTATGAAGCCTTGTATATTTCTTCTCCATCATAAAAATGTTAACTACATTCATATCTATAACCGCCTCTTCATTAATGATATTCCCATGATTGGCAAGGCTCATATGAACAAGAAAATACTGTCCGTCACCACCTTTTATACACGTTATAATTCTCTGGGACTGACCTGATTCTTTCAGACTCTCACATACATTTTTAAATTCACCCACATAATCAGGATGTATCATCTCTGTGATAATAATATTAACAAGCTTTCCTGCATAATTATAAAAATAGTCATCTGCAAAAAGCACAAGATATGAAGAATTAAATGATGCCATACAATACATCATTGATGATTTGTTATTATAAATATCCTCTGATATTAACATATGTCCCCCATCCGTAAATTCCTATAAAACCACTGCACCCTATAGAAATCCACCTCTTTATACAACCTAAGACCATACAGCATATAAACCATACAATCCTGATATAAATATTGTATTAAATCCGCTAATATTATATTAGTAATTTTGCACTCTATTTATATGAATAATAGCACGTTTTTTATTACTTGTAAACTAATTGTGTATTTATTAACATACATTTCAATTACAATTTGCATATGCCTTTAGAGCGTCGTATTATAATTCTTGTTACCAATATAGACATATAAAATGTATAGAAATGAGGATTTTATGAATAATTTACCTAAAGACCCGGTTATGCTTCTTAGCTTTGTTAACATGCAGTTAAGGGATAATTACAGCTCACTCACAGAATTATGTAAGACTTATATGGTTGACGAGAGCAGTATCACAGACAAACTCACCGCTATCAATTATGTATACAATCCTAAGACTAACCAATTTGTATAATTATTAAAAAAGCTATATGAAGGCTATAACAAATGTCCGATTTATTCAAAACATTTATTACAACCTTACATATAGCTTTCTTTAAGTATATATATTAAATATACCGCTTTAAGTTACCTAATGAAGTAAATTATGATTTCATATCTTTAGCAACTAAAGTACCATTTTCACAATCTATAAGAATCTTGTCCCCTGTCGATACATCGCCGGCAAGTATAAGCTTAGCGGCAAGTGTCTCAACGCTCTTCTGGACATATCTCTTAAGAGGTCTTGCACCATACATTGGGTCAAAACCATGGTCAACGATATAATCTTTAGCTGTATCAGATAATACAACCTTAAGTTCCTTATCTTCGAGTCTTCTGTTGACATCATTAATAAGAAGGTTAATAATACTTCCTATATTATCCTTATTAAGAGGTTTGAACATAATAATCTCATCAAGACGGTTCAGGAATTCTGGTCTGAAGCTGTTACGCAGATCTCCCATAACAAGTTCCTCAACCCCCTCTTTAATATTACCATTCTCATCAATTCCATCAAGAAGGTAGGTTGAACCGATATTACTTGTAAGAATTATGATCGTATTCTTAAAATCTACTGTCCTACCTTGTGAATCTGTTATACGTCCATCATCGAGAACCTGAAGAAGCACATTAAATACATCAGGGTGGGCTTTTTCAACCTCATCAAACAATACTACTGAATATGGTTTCCTGCGGACTGCCTCTGTAAGCTGTCCACCTTCATCATATCCTACATATCCTGGAGGAGCTCCGATAAGTCTGGATACTGAATATTTCTCCATATACTCCGACATATCAAGCCTTATTATATTATTCTCATCATCAAACAGACTCTCTGCAAGTGTCTTTGCAAGCTCTGTCTTACCTACACCAGTTGGTCCTAAGAATAAGAATGAGCCAATTGGCTTGCTTGGATCTTTAATACCAGCTTTAGACCTGATAATAGCTTCTGTAACCTTGGTTACAGCCTCGTCCTGTCCAACAACTCTCTTATGAAGAGTTTCATCAAGATTAAGTGTCTTCTGCCTTTCTGACTCACTTAACTTGGCCACTGGAATACCTGTCCATCTTGATATAATCTTAGCTATTTCTTCTTCTGTTACATTCTCGTGTACTAAAGAATCATCGCTTCCATCTTTCTTGGCCTTGGCTTCTGCTTCTTCAATCTGCTTTTCTATCTGTGGCAGCCTGCCATACTGAAGCTCTGCTGCTTTCTCAAGATTGTATTCTCTCTTTGCCTGTGCAATCTGGTTATTAACATTTTCAAGTTCTTCTTTTAACTTGCTGATATTATCAACCTTTGTCTTGTCAGAATCCCATTTAGCCTTCTGTATGCCAAATTCTTCCTTAAGTTCTGATAACTCTTTTCTTAAAGCTTCAAGCCTTTCCTTACTAAGATTATCAGTTTCCTTCTTTAAGGCTGCCTCCTCAATTTCAAGCTGCATAATCTTACGCTGCATTTCATCAAGTTCTGCCGGCATTGAATCAAGTTCTGTCTTAATCATTGCACACGCTTCATCTACAAGATCAATTGCCTTATCTGGAAGAAATCTGTCTGTTATATATCTGTCTGATAACACAGCCGCACTTACCAAAGCACCATCATTAATCTTAACACCGTGGAATACTTCGTATCTGTCCTTAAGCCCCCTTAATATAGATATTGTATCTTCAACTGTCGGCTCATCAACCATTACAGGCTGGAAACGGCGTTCAAGTGCTGGGTCTTTTTCAATATACTGTCTGTGTTCATCAAGTGTTGTCGCACCTATACAATGCAGCTCACCTCTTGCGAGCATTGGTTTAAGCATATTACCAGCATCCATAGAACCCTCTGTCTTACCAGCACCTACAATTGTGTGAATTTCATCGATAAATAATATAATCTGGCCTTCTGACTTTTTAACCTCATCAAGCACAGCTTTTAATCTTTCCTCAAATTCACCTCTGTATTTAGCACCAGCCACAAGTGCACCCATATCAAGAGCAAATAACTTCTTGTCTTTAAGACTCTCTGGCACATCACCTTTTACAATTCTTTGTGCAAGTCCTTCAACAACTGCTGTCTTACCTACACCTGGTTCACCGATAAGAACCGGATTGTTCTTAGTCTTTCTTGAAAGAATTCTTATTACATTCCTTATTTCCTGATCTCGTCCGATTACTGGATCAAGCTTGCCGTCGGCTGCTCTTTGTACCAGATCCGTAGCGTACTTATTGAGTGTATCGTAAGTTGCCTCTGGATTGTCTGATGTAACTGTCTGGTTGCCTCTTACAGTAGCAAGTACTGAAAGAAAGCTCTCCCTGTTAATTCCATATGTCTTAAAGAGCTGCTTTATTGCTCTGTTAGGTGCTGCTATAAGTGCAAGCATCAAATGCTCAACTGACACATAAGAGTCGCCCATTCTCTTGGCTTCATCTTCTGCATTGACAAGTACCTTATTAAGGTCATTGCTTATATATAACTTAACATCACCTGATACCTTATTCTTCTGATTAAGAAGTTGTTCAATATTCTTTAAGAAAATGTCTTTATCAATATTCATCTTCTCTATAAGGTTAGCTATAAGACTATCTTCAATAGTCATAAGACTATAAAGAAAATGTTCCTGGTCAATCTCCTGATTACCATAATCATAAGCTATCTTCTCGCAGTTATTAATCGCTTCGATTGATTTCTGTGTAAACTTCTGAATGTTCATACAATTCACCTCTTTCTTAACCCCAATTATTGTTCCCTTGGAAATAAAGATTATCAGATAACACTTTAAAGACCAATTGTAATTCTTTGAACAATTTTTCATTACTTTTCTTCTAAAATGCTCTTTTCTCATTTCCTATTACAGGTTATATCACTTGCTGTTAGCACTGTCAACAGGTGAGTGCTAATTATTTTATAAAAAATATATAAACACTGCGTTTATATATCATCTTTCAGAATATTTTCATTTTAGTTTTTATTGACTATACATTAAATTTGAAAAAATTTTCAAATTTTCAAAATAACACACATAAATAGGGGGAAATTTTTTCACTTTCTTACATTACTATAATAATAGGAATTTTCAATCATTTTATTTTCCTATGAATATATATTTATCAAGAAAGGAATTGTACAAGATGAAAAACAACAGTAACATCCAATTAAATAAAATGATATGGGATACCGAATTTATAAAAGAATTCCCTAATAATGATGAAAGTACATATGTTTATGAATTATTAGAATTAAAGACAAATAAAACTCTCGCTTATATTGAAGATATCGGTTCTGATGCAGTCTGTGCCTGTATATATGATAACCTTATTAAAACAAACTTTGATATAATACATAATCTTAAAGAAACTGATACAAAGCAAGCTGTTGTAGAGAGCTTAATTAATGACTTCGATATATTTACAATGAATATGATACAGCTTCCTGATTATAAATATGATGATTTAAAATTCATAAACAATTATTGCAAAGTATGTAATTTAGATACATCTATATATGATATTAAAACTCTAAATAAAGGTATTGATGAAGTAATCAGAAATGTATGTCACCTTGAAGATGATGAAATCATACAATGACTAATATATAATAATCAATTATAGAAACTATGAAAAAGGCAGATATTTTATTGTCTGCCTTTTTTAAGATAAAATAACATATTATTAATATATTCGAGATACAGAAAATACAACTTCATCTTATATTTAATGCAAAAGCTTTCTTTCTTATTATATGTTTTGTAATTCATATTACATATCAAGCACTTTATCAATAAACTCTTTTTCAGAAGATACAAAATTATATGGCTTATATTCACCATAAATATCAGGGTTAGATACTGTTAATATCTGTATTCCCTTATCCAGTGTTCTTAATCCTAAATACGATACAAGACTAGCCAATGCTTTATCCGCCTTTGTTTCTACTGCCAAACAGCCTTTATCAGAAAATTTCTTTGCAACTAAATAACACATAGTTTCTTCATCTCCCTTCTGAAATCATCTTCATTAATAATATAACCTTGTTCATATAATATTCTTAATCTAACTCCTATTGTATTATCTTTTATATATTTGTAAAGAAATATATGAAGCCATTCATTAAACAGTCGGTCCTTTGATGTCATAAATTGAATTTCAATCGGATAATAAAAATGATTCTTCTGATAATACATATGAACCGCTCTATAACCATCATCATTAGCTTTTCCATTTCTCATATCAGCCATTTTAACAAAATCCGGTAATTTAATATTGTCTACTACATCATAACTATCTACAATTATTCTTATACCTAATACGTCATTAAACACTTTTTCAATCTGTGTTGATGGAAAATATTTATCATATTTCAGATAGCACGATTGTAATGATTTAACTCTGTGCTCTTCTTTTATATTCTCTTCATTCTCAATCATATGCATAATAAGTGAATCTATTTCATCAAACAAAGCTTCTTTATCAAATTTTCTAAGTGTATTTTTTAAGCTTTTTCCTAACTGTGTTTGATAACTTATATTATCAATCATATTCCAATCTATCGTTATTGTTTCCATATCAACCTGTCTTTATCTTATTTGTCATATATATAATAACAAATTTTCAACACACCTATCAATATTTAATTAAAATATTTTTAATATTTTCAAAATAATACACATTAAACCTATATTTCCTCCGGTTGGAAGAATTCCACCATCTGTATTAAAACTCTATGTATATTTTTTAGCTATGGTTCTGTTTATGGTCCTGTGTAGTTTCTTCAACATAATCAAACTCATATCCATCATTGAAGAAGATAAAGGTTGGCTCTGTCTTGCCGTATGTATATGAATATGCTGTATTTTTACTTATATCAATATCTTTTTCGTCATTGTTATGACCTGTCACCCCCGATACACCACTATCCCAGTCAAATGTTAATGTGTAATTTCTTTCTGCTATTTCTGGATATGTGAATTTTAATGTTATTTTGTCTACACGTTTTGTTTTTTCTATGTACCTGTCAACCTGCCAGTCGGGATTATCATCAAAGAAATTTGTAACATTGAACTCACAACCCTTTGATGTCAAATCTACCTCTTTATCTGATGCCTCACCATAATATATGGAACTTAGATCATCTTCTCCACTGTCTGTAAAATTAAACACAGCATTTCCCTCAAATATCATATAAGACCCTTGGTCTGGTTTCATACCTGGAGCATAGGCGAAACATTCTAATCTCCAGTTAGATGTTTCATTAAAAAACATACTATAGGTAGCTTTACCATTAATATCTCTTGTAATTTTTACCTTTACAGGAACTTGAAAACTTTTTGTTGCAGATGCAGGCCAATTATCACATCTCCAAGATGAATCGGGTATATAATGTTCCCAAAAACTATATTTTAAAGTGTATTGTACTTCTAAATAACCATCTACTTCTGTTGATATTTTATAACTATCTGCATATACTTCTTTTGAAAATACTGTAACCCCTGCAATTATCATTATTACAGCAATGATAAAACCTATTGATTTTTTAAAGTATCTTTTTGTAATTAACATCACCACTCCTATTTATTTTAAAAAGTTAAAAGATCTTCTATTGTTATTCCATTAGGACAATTATGTGCTTGCGCAATTGCCTGAGCTTCTTCTTTTGTGTTATTGTAAAGTCCTGTTAAAGTTCCATCTGAAAATACAGTACCTATTTTATATCCTGTTAATGGGTCGATACATTCATAGTTAGAATAAGTTTTTCCTGTATAAGGATTTATACCTTCATCAGTTTTAGTCCATTTTCCAGTTGCAACTAATCTTTCTTCATCTGTTAATGTTGGAGCTGCTGGTTCTTGTGGGGTCACTACAGGCTCTGGAGTTGGTTCTGGAGCTGGTTCTGGAGCTATGGGCTGTTCTACTGGTGTTTCTTCTACTACACCATTAGTATCTTCTACTGGGGCTTCTTCTACTGCACCAGAATTAGTATCCTCTACTGGAGCTTCTTCTACAGGCTGTTCTGCCGGTGTTGTATCTGTCCAGGTTGCATTTATATCTTCTGCTGGCTGTTCTTCAGGAACTGTATTATTAACTTCTTCTACACTATCACTATTTTCCTGATTTTCATCTATTACTGCTTCAGCTACTAAAACTTCTTCATTAGAAACCTCTGTATTTTCTACTGAAGCTTCTGTTACTTCCTGCTTGTCCGTTGCATTTTCTGTGCTTGTTGAATTAACTTGTTTTACTGCAACTGTTGTTGTCTGAGCTTCTGTTGCTGTAGAAGCCTGGTCCTTGCCACCGCAAGCTGTTGAAACAAGTAATGTAGCGATTACTGTTGTTAATAAAGTTGCTTTTAATAAATTTCTTCTTATCATAATTTTTCTTCCCTTTGTTGTTTAGTATTTATTATTTACACATATGTTACTTAATCACAATAAAATTATTGAGGCATAAAGCCACATATTATTATATGTCATTTTTATAACTATGTGCAAGTATAAAATTATCTCTTACTATATATATTATTAATTAGTTAGGGAGCATTAAAGTATGATTGATTATAAACCATTCTGGGAAACATTAGAAAAATCATATTCATCTCTCATAATATCACCACCCTAAAAATCATTATTTTGCTTTATTTCTGTTGTTGTAGCTTTTCTTGCTGATATAATACGAATAACACTATCACTTTATCTATAACAATGACATACTACAAGTAAATTAGTTTTATTACTAATCCCAAGTATTATAAATCTGTCCTCCTGCGAATGCTCTGGGTCATCTATAACCAAAGCATTTTCATCAAAAATACTGTCTTTGCTTCTTCAAATGATACATTACTGCATTATAACGCAGGGTCTTTTACTCCATTAGCCTCAAATGCCTTAGCTCTGTCTATACACGTTCCACACACGCCGCAAGGCTTATCTGCTCCTTCATAACAGCTCCATGTATATTCATAAGGGACTTTTAAATCAAGTCCGATTTTTACAACTTGTGATTTTGTCTTATTAATAAATGGAGCTTCTATCTTTAACTGCTTACCACTTCCAAGATATATCGCTTCATTCATTGCCTTGTTAAATTCATCACTACAATCAGGATATGCACTTCCTGCCGCGTCATCACTGTGTGCCCCATAATATATAACCTCACACCCTTTAGAAAGTGCTATGCTTGCCGCACTTGAAAGGAACAAGCCATTGCGAAACGGAACATAAGTTGACACAGGACTTCCGTTAGTCTTTTTAATCTGTTCTGCATAAGACTCCTCTGGTATCTCTTTATCAGAATGTGCAAGCAATGAACAATCACTATACTGGAATATCTTTTCAAGATCCAATGATATATGCTCAACACCATAATATTCAGTTACCTTATCAGCTGACTCAATTTCCTTTGTGTGCCTTTGTCCATAATATATTGACAGTGCCACAACATTTTCTGCACCATACTTATCGACTGCTATTCCAAGGCACGTTGTACTATCAACGCCACCACTGCATAAAACCATTGCTTTCATTAGAAAACCTCCCTCTTAATGTCTGTGTATATGTTTTTGTGTTGGTCTTTTTTATTCCTCTTGCTGTCATACAACTGTGACAGCCCTCTATGAATACAGCAACATCTTCTGAACCTGTTACTTTGCATATTATATCTGCTATGTCTGAACCTATGCGTTCCTGTAACTGCAATCTCTTTCCTACCATATCAGCTATTCTAGCTATCTTGCTAAGACCTATAACCCTGCCTTTAGGAACATATGCTACTGTCACTTTCATATCGTACATAAGTGCAATATGATGTTCGCAATAGCTGAATATATCTATATCTTTTACAACTACCATATCACCGTATCTTGATGTGCCCTCGTCATCCACATCTTCTGCAAATGTCTTATCAAACATAGCCGCTATCTCATCATTGGAATACTTCATTCCTTCAAAGACTTCTTCATACATTCTTGCTACTCTGTCAGGTGTTTCTTTCAGTCCTTCTCTGTCCGGATCATCTCCTAATGCCTCAAGAATTCCTCTTATATGAAATCTTATAGCTTCTGAATCTATTTGTTTCAATTTATACTCCTTTCTTATCTGGCGACCAGATGAATTTGTGGAGCTGGAGCTGTACTCTTGCCCCATTAATCAAATTATCCTTCATAAAATCCACGATTGTTACAGGTTCAATCTTTCCAAATACAGGACTAAAATATACATAGCATTTTTCTGTAAGATTATATTGTCTTATTATTTCTAATGCTCTCTTTAAATCTTCTTCACTGCTTACAACAAATTTAACAGTGTCCTGACTTTGAAGGTTGTTAAAATTATCAAGCTTCATATATTGTTCCATATTGCTTCCAGCAAGCTTGTAATCTGCTGTCATTGATAATCTTTCCATTTCATCGTTAACCTTATCATAAATATCGTTTATGACCTGACCATTCATAGCTGTAGTAAGGTTACCCTCAACATTTTCTCTTACCTTATTAATATCAATGCTTCCATTGGTTTCTATCTCAACGTTTCTGCCTCTAATCAGAAGCTGTGCTATAAGCTTGTCTATCCCTGCCTGAATAAGCGGTTCTCCACCTGTAAGTGTAACATTGTCAATCTTAACATCTTCCACTGCCTTAACAATATCAGACACACTCATCTTAGCTGCCTTAGCATTAACATCATTTGCCCATCTGGTATCACAGTAACTGCAGTCAAGATTACAACCTCTGAACCTTACAAATACAGCAAGTTCTCCTGCTCTTACACCTTCTCCGTTAATGCTAGCAAAATGTTCTACGACATTAAATATCTGTTCGCTCATATGTTCCTCATTTCTGTGTACATTATATTTATGTATATATCCAATCCTATTTCTATATACATTACATTTATGTATATACTTCCAATCCTATTTCTATGTACATTGCATTTATGTATATACTTCTAATCCTGTGTATATGATGCGGCATTATTTGGTGTCTCATAAACAGTTATCTGTTTCACCCTGTATCCTCTGCCGATCATTTTATCATAAAAATATTTCGCCATATTCTCTGCTGTTGGTCTGAAAGCAAACTGTATTATCCTGAAATTCTCGTCCTGCAAAGCCTTAAGTGTTGTTTCCTTTAAACTTCCAGTTTCTATAATAAGGCAATGGTCTAAGTAATCTACGATTTCCTTTAAATCTTTCTTTAAATCTCCAAAGTCAACATACATTCCTCTGTTCTGTCCTGTTGTTTCAAGTTCATCACTTGATACCTCTGCTACAACTCTCCAGCGGTGTCCGTGTATGTTACTGCATTTGCCCTCATAGCCGTATAAGAAATGTGCGGCATCGAAGCTGTGTTCTGTTTTTAATGTGTACATATCTGCTCCTTAGATTTTCTATCAAAATTTCCTATTAAATAAAATGGCGTGCCAGTTACCTCACAACTGACACGCCATTTTAATGGTTCTATCTGATCACAACGCATATTATCATACATTGCATATTATACAGATTTTAAGTTTTGAAGCCCTGGTTTTATTTTAAGACAGGATGGTACAAACGAACTGTCTTTTATTATTCATACGAAAGAATAACAGAATTATTATCTGTTGTCAACATTTTATAAATCTCTTAACATATCTGTCTTCTTCATAACTGGTCTTAAGGCAATATAAAGTATTGAAGCTACAATTACTGCTATAATAGCATTAACTGTTGTTGTTATCGCACCAATCTTTGCAAGTGCCTTAGCTAAATCCTGAGGTACTCCAAGAAGATATGTCTTGTAGAAGTAACCAACTACAGGGTCTGCCACAATATTGAAAGCCATACCGCATATGCTTGAAACTATTGTTGCTACAGTAATATACTTAGCAGAATGCTCCTTTGATATCTTGAATAACTTATGTGCTACAAATCCTACAATAAGACCAATGCATAATTTTAATATAAATGTCTTAGGTGCACTTGTAACATAGGCTGTTGTAAGATCACTTATTGTCATACCCACAGCTCCTGCAAGACCGCCCCATGTACCGCCTATAAGTAATGCTGCAAGAACGCAGAATACATTACCAAAATGAAACATAGTTCTCTCTGTTCCTACCGGAATATCAATCTTAATAAATGTTGCACCAACATAACATAATGCTGCACAAAGTGCTGCCTGTGCTATAACTTTGGCATCAACCGGCTTTTTCTCTGACTTGCAGAATGTATTATATAAGCCCGAGATTAATACTACTGCACCAATTATTGTGACGAGTAATGAAAATGCATATGCTTTATTACCCTTTACAACATATGTATTAACACAAAGCACAATACCGATAATCATAATAACTGCACCGATAACAGCCTGAATAATACTTTTTGATTTTTCTTTCATAAAGTCCTCCAATCTGGTATGCAATATATATTAATCTGCATACGAGTCATTAGTAATAATTAACAGCTAAAACATACATATCTTGTATGTATTAATTGTTATTATGAAAGAATAATCTTTTATAGGCATTATTAAAAGTGTCAATTTAATATTAATTTATAAGGTCAGTTACTGATACTCCCTTACTAAGAACATTGGCTTTATAGCCATTATCTCATCATATTCTTCCTGTTCAACTGCAACGCTTGAATTAAGTGCCTTTAAATCGCTCTTTAATACTTCAAGTGCTTCATCTGCTTTCACCGCTCTGCCTTCCTCTATAATATCAATCATTCTCTTAAGAACAACTGGATGAGCATACCACGCTGGAATTGGGAAGTCTGGATAATTGTGTATATATTCTTCCATATCCTCAACCGCACTCATAAGGTGGCTCTCTATGTATTTCTTATTATTCTTCGCTGTTGGAAGTACATTGGCACTTGAAAAAAGGAATATTGCCGCAAGTCCAAATAATAAGAAATATACAGCAAAACCGGCGTGTGTTATAAGAGCAAATATTCCATATATAAGAGCTGCTGCCCCAAGAAGTGTTATACTGAGTGCAACCCATTTGTAAGCAGGATTGCTTCTGTCATATACTCTCTTTCTCTTAGCTCCTGCACTTAACTGTATGCTTAACTCCTCATTACGGTTAAGATATTCCATACAGTTATTAAGCACTGCTACATTTGCCTTAGCTTCTTTACTGATTGCTACTGCTTTCTTCTGTTCTTTAAGTCTTTCTTTTTGTTTAAGACGTTTCTCAGCTTCTTCACTGTGAAGTCTTATATACGGGTGTGTCTGTTTAATATATGCAAGAAGAGAATCTACATTTTCTTCAAACTTGAAATTACACTGCTTCTCTTCTCCGTTATCATACTCAACAACAAGATAAGGAATTGTTGCAAATAATCCTTTGCCAGTAAATCCTCCTTTACTCATAGCAACTCTCTTAAATATTCTTTTAACATTGGACAGTGGAATATAATATCTCCTGTCAAAATAAAAGCTATTAAGATATATAGCCTTTTCGCCAACACCACAGGGACCAAACTTTCTGCAATTCTTTCTGTCTTTTACAAGCTCTTCCTTGCTAAGTGTTGTTCTGGATAAACAATGCGGCTTAAAAAACATAGCAATCAACTCCTTTTCAACAATATCATTATAATTATGATACAAATACATTATAATACAATTCATATTTAATAATAATTCACTTCATCTTCTGCACTCATATCATAATATATAAAAGGAGGGAATATATCCTGAGGACTTCCCTCCTTTTATTCTAATAAGCTAACCTGCTTCATATGGCTGCTTATCATTATATTCTATTACTACTGTTATGTATTAAGCAGCTTCCTTTGTATGCTTTCTTGTTGCATACATAAATATTCCAAAGAATACTGCGGCAATTATAATACCGGCTGGGTAAGCTACCTTTGTACCAAGGTTAAGACACTCTTTTGCATAGAAGAAATATGTCATTGAAACAGCACTCATAAATGTTGCAGGAACTGCTGTAATCCAGTAATTCTTCTTTTCCTTGAATAAGAACATACTAGCTGTCCAGAGAACTATCATAGCAAGTGTCTGGTTAGTCCAGCTGAAGTATCTCCATATAATTGTGTAATCAAGGTGTCCAACAAATGCACCAACTGCAAGTAATGGAACACAAAGCATAAGTCTCTTAGCGTACTTACCCTGATCAATCTTGAACCAGTCTGCAAGTACAAGTCTTGCACTTCTGAAAGCTGTATCACCAGATGTGATAGGGCATACAATAACACCTATCATAGCAAGTGCAACACCAACACCACCCATTGTCTTTGAGCATACATCATATATAGCTGCTGACTGTCCATTGGCAAGTATTGCACTTAAGCCTGTGCTTAAACCATCTGTTACTTCATAGATTGAACAGCCTGCTGCTGCCCATATTAAAGCGATAATACCTTCGGCAACCATTGCACCATAGAATACGAAATGTCCCTGCTTCTCTGACTTCATACAACGAGCCATAAGAGGTGACTGTGTTGCGTGGAAACCTGATATAGCACCACAGGCAACTGTTATGAACATTACACTCCATATTGGAGTTGCCTTAGGATGCATATTAGTGAAGTGTGACCATATCTCTGGTATCTGGTACTGTGAGTGAGTAAATATACCAAGTGCAACACCAAGTGCCATAATGATAAGACATATACCAAATAATGGATAAATACGTCCGATAATCTTATCAATTGAAATAAATGTTGCAATGAAATAGTATGCAAGAATTATCCATAACCAGAATTCTGTACTGGTAACAATTCCTGATACGTTACCATTCTTGAAAAGAGTTACAATAAGTCCAGCAGGACCTACTGCGAATACTGTACCAACCATAACAAGAAGTACAACACTGAATACTCTCATTACATTCTTCATAAATCCGCCAAGGTATATACCACATACCTCTGAGATTGATGCACCATCATTACGTTCTGATAACATACCTGAGAAATAATCGTGTACACCACCAGCGAAGATAGTACCAAATGTAATCCATAAGAATACAACCGGGCCCCATAAAGCACCCTGCATAGCTCCGAATATTGGTCCTAAACCTGCAATATTCAAAAGCTGTACTAAAAACAGTTTCCATTGTGGCATTACTACATAGTCAACGCCATCATTAATCTTAACTGCTGGAGTTTCTCTGTCGTCTGGTGCAAATGTATTCTCTACAACTTTACCATACACAAAGTAACCGCCAATTAAAAGAAACAAGCAAATGAAAAAACTAATCATAACCTTGTCCTCCTTTACTTTAGAATAAAATATTTAACTTATCACAGTACTGTTCCGTTAGCTTTATTATAGTATAATTAATAAAAATTTCAACTTTGAAAATAAAAAAAATGTGCCAAAAAAGCCTGGCACATTTTAGTATTTATTAACAAATTTTATTTATTTTTTATATTTCTTTTTGAATAACATTGACAAATCATCGTTTGTGTATCTCAACATCAGCTATTCATAATCATCATCTGCATTCTGTTTTCAACGTTAGCATAGCTTGTATCAGGGTCAAGATCAAGAGGCAGAATTGTAACATTTGGGTAGTCTTCTTTTATTCTCTTTATTACCCCTCTTCCGCATATATGATTAGGCAAACAGCCAAAAGGCTGTAATATAATAAATGACTTTACGCCTTCCTTAGCATAATGTACAATCTCTGCTGCCATAAGCCAGCCCTCACCACAGCTTAGGGTTTCAGGAATTATATTTTTAACTCCCTGATACATATCCCTTGGTCTTAATGCCTTTTTGTACAAAGGATGAAGAACAGCCGTCTTCTCCAACGACTTCTGGACGTGGTCAAACAGCCAGTCAACAGCAAATGGATATGGGAATATATTTGCATTATAATCCTTTATCTCAGCCATAGATGCAAGAAAATCTTTTCTTAGCTGGTCTGTTATTCTTGGGAATATAGTTTCCATTCCATTTTCTTCCATATATCTTTCAATATTAAAGTTAGAGCCTGAATGATATGTAACAAGCAGTTCTCCTGTTATGAATACTTTAGGCTTTAAATGGCTTCTGTCATAAGGTATCGCCGCCATATCCTTCATTCCCTGTTCAAATGCTTTTCTTGCACTTCCAATTCCAGATTTAATAGCCTGTGAAAGATTATCAACACACTGCTGGTATACCCTGTCTGTTTCGCCTTTATTAATCTCATAAGGACGTGTCTTTCTGCATACATCAGTAAGCATATCAAGCATCATAAATGACCATACAGCCTCTAATACCGCACTAACTCCAAGTAAGAATACACCTGGGTGATTTCTTTTAGTATCATTAACATCAGTTGTAAGAATTGGCACATTACTAAAGCCTGCAGAATCAAGTCCTTTTCTAAGAAGTCCTGCGTAATGTGACATACGACAATCACACTGGAATTTAACCATTCCAACGGCAACCTCGTCCTGATTATAACCGCCGCGTTTTAATTCACCTATAAGCTCTCCTATAACCATCTGGGCTGGGAAACATATATCATTATGTACATATTTCTTTCCAAGCTTAATCTGCTCTGTTGAACCTATTGGTATTCTCCTAACTTTGAAATTCTCTTTTTCCAATATACCCTCAAGAATTTTAGAAACCTCAACTGATATATTAGGCACAAGAATAGTTCTTATCTTCTTATCTTTCCTATAGAACTTGGCAGGACTTGGCTCTTTAAGCTCCTCATACATATGCTTCTTTATGAATTCTTCATCTTTAATCCCACGTCTTATCTGTACAGACTTTATAAACGACTGTATTCTTATTCCAAGTGCTCCTGTCGCATCACTTTCATCAACTTTTAGAATAAGGGGCGGCTTATGTCCGCTCTCATTCATTATTCTTATAATCTCATCTGAAAGTATTGCATCATGTCCACAGCCAAAACTTACAATCTGCACATATTCAAGCTCTGGTGTCTTAGCTGCTATCATCGCCGCTGACAACATTCTTGTATGGAAATTATTGGTTATCTCTGCCCTTGTATTAGAAAGCACCTGCTCATTAAGCTTGTCAAGACCATCAACAGGAATAACAGCAATTCCTTTCTTTGCAAGCATTTTCGATATATTCTTGCTTACAAATGGGTCTGTATGATATGGTCTTCCTGCAAGCACAACAGCAAATGTATTATTCTTCTTAGCATTATCAATAGCCATATTGCTAAGTCTTATAAGTTCACCCTTAAATCCATTTCTTGCATCTGCTGCCTGTCTATAAGCTTCCTCTGCCTCACTCTTTGATACTGAAAGTTCATTGACAGCATATTCTATTATCTGGTGTCTTCTGTCTTTCTTTGAGAACCAGTGGAATATAGGTGTATCAAACTTAACCCCGTACTGTTTCTCTGGGTTCTGTGAGTTTCTTACAACCATAGGATATCCCATAACAACAGAACACACATAAGGACTCAGCTTATCAGTTCCTTCTGGTGGCATATGCATAACATATGGCATAAATATTCTATCAACATTCTGGCTGGCAAGATCCTCTATATGTCCGTGAACAAGCTTTGCCGGAAAACATATTGTATCTGAAGCTACATATTTAAGCCCTTTCTCATACATTTTCCTGTTGCTTTTATGAGAAAGCTTGACATTATAACCCAATGCCTTAAAAAATGTTGTCCAGAACGGCATACTGTCAAAGAATTCAAGCACTCTTGGTATTCCGATTGTTATATCCTTGTGCTTTGAAACTTCTTTGTAATCATACGCCTTAAATAGCATTTTCTCACGCATTGCAAACACATCGAGCACGGCGTTCTCTTTGCTGTTTTCTTTAGTATCCTCAAGTACCGCCGCTGTTTCATCAAGTATAAGTCCATTTTCACACCTATTGCCTGTAACCCATCTGCCGCCGTCAGGGAATGTAAGAACATTTCTTAAGCAGTGATTGCCGCAATGCTCACAACGTACTCCCGATTGTGTTGTGTATTCAAATTTCTTCACAGCCTCAAAGCCTATAAATGATGAGCTTTCACCATTCGCATAGCCTTCTTCTTTTATATGTTTCTTGGCTGCAAGTGCCGCACCAAGTGCTCCCATCTCACCTGGGAATGGTGCGAGAGTAACATTCATATCAAGATATTCTTCTATGGCACGAAGAACAGCCCTGTTTCTAAAAGTTCCCCCCTGAACTACTACTTTTTCACCAAGCTCTTTTGTATTGGCAACTCGCACAACCTTAGTGAACACATTTTCAATAATCGAACGGCACAGACCTGCCATAATATCATCAGGGTTCTTGCCATCTCTCTGTTCATTAATTATTGTACTGTTCATAAATACTGTGCATCTGCTTCCTAAATGTGCTGGACTAACTGAGCTGAATGCCCTTTTAGCAATATCCTTAACATCTATGTTTAGATTGGATGCAAAGTTCTCAAGGAATGACCCACAGCCTGATGAACAGGCCTCATTGAGCATAATATTAGTTATTACGCCGTCATTAAGCCATATTGCTTTCATATCCTGACCGCCAATATCCAGCACAAATGTTGTATCAGGATAGAACTTCTGACAACCTGTCGTGTGTGCGACAGTTTCTACTGTATGGTAATCAGCCCTGAATGCCTTGGCAAGAAGATGTTCTCCATAACCTGTTGTTCCCATTCCCCTGCACACAAGCTTAATTCCTTTATCAGCATATTTATCATATATCTTTGTTATACCCTCTTTAACCACTTTTATAGGGTCACCGTGGTTATTAGCGTAAAATGTATCTATAACTTTTTCTTCTTCATCTATAAGCACGAATTTAGATGTTGTACTGCCTGAGTCAATTCCAAGATATACATTCAGTACACCATTCTTAATATGTGGCTCACTCAGCTTATAAAGCTCTTTATCGTGTCTTTGGGTAAACTCTTTATAATCTGCCTCATCTGCAAAGAATGGCTTGCTGACTGCTTTATGCTCTTTTATTAAAGACCTGTCAAAAGTATCAATTCTATTAATAAGCTCGTCAATAGTGACATATGTATCATCATCAAATAAATTATCTATCGCAACTGCTGTTCCATATGCAACTATTGTTTCTGCATGTTGTGGAACTATATAATCCTTATCTGATAGTCCAAGCCTTTCTGCAAATACCCTTATAAGTGTAGAATTAAATGTAAGAGGTCCTCCCTCGAATATTATAGGTGCTTTTAACTCAAGTCCCTGTGACAATCCACCTATTGTCTGCTTGGCTATGGCGTGAAATGTTGACAAAGCAATATCAGCCCTGTCAGCTCCCTGTATTAATAATGGCTGTATATCTGTCTTTGCAAATACACCACATCTTCCTGATATGTCATATACAGTTGTACCTTTTGCCGCAAGGCTCTCAAATTCTTCTGTCTTAACGCCAAGCAGTGTTGCTATCTCGTCTATAAATGCACCCGTTCCGCCTGCACAGCTTCCATTCATACGCATATCAGATGTCATAAGCCTGCCTGTATTATCATCAAAATAAAAGAAGATTACCTTAGCATCCTGTCCACCAAGTTCAATCGCTGTTCGTATATCCGGATACAGTCTTTGTACTGCCGCCGCATTAGCAACAACTTCCTGAATATAATGTATTCCCAATGCCCTGCTCACCGGCTTTCCACCTGAACCGCATACTGCTGCCTTAAAGTTTTTCCCACTAAGGAGCTCCTTTACCTCACTAAGAAGAGTTCTTGCTGTGTCAATCTGCCTTGCGTTATGTCTTACATATTTGGAATACACAACATCATTGGTATTAATATCTGTTATTACAAGCTTAACTGTTGTTGAACCTACATCTATTCCTACCCTTATATCACTATTATCTGATAATCTGTTCTTTACAAGTTCTTCCATCTTCATTGCCTTACCTTTATATATACTTATATATTTATATATATCATTTACATTTCATCAAGTGTAGTAATAATATCCTGCACATTCTCAACTATGTAATCTGCTCCTGCATTCTCAAGCTCATTTTCTTCAGCAAATCCATATCTGACACCTATAGACTCTATTCCGCAATTCTTAGCTCCAAGAATATCATCTTTTCTGTCACCAATCATAATTGAATCAGCCTTGATATTATTTAAAATATCTGCTGTATCTGATACATTTGTTGTATCCGAAGCATTAGTAATATGCGCATTATCAGCTTTATTTAGCTTTATAATCTGGTTAAATACCTCATTAATCACATCATCCTTATGTCTTCTTGCACCGCCCTCTAATTCACTTCCTACAGCTATATCAAAATATTGCTCTATATCAAAATACTTAAGTATCGTAGGAACATATATTTCAGGCTTACATGTTGCAAGTGCTGTTATGTAACCTTCTTTCTTTAAACTGCTTAACAGTTCTTTTATTCCATCAAATAATCTGTTCTCATATATTCCTGTATCTTTATATCTTTCCCTGTAATAATTAACCGCCTTTAACGCATCCTCTCTACTTAAGCCGTGAAATTTAGCAAAGCTTTCATCAAGCGGAGGTCCTATATATCTTTTAAGCACTGCCTCGTCATTCTCTGTTATCCCAAGCTTATCAAGTGCATACTGCACACTCTTTGTTATTCCCTCACTTGAATCTGTAAGTGTTCCGTCCAAATCAAATAAAATATATTTCTTTCTCATAGATTATCCTTTCAATTCTTTATATGTTATACAAATACAAAAGAGGTGCACCTTTTACGTCCACCTCTTTTGATAATCAATTATACTATTTTAAATTAATTTGACAACTCTGATTTGTCATTGTTTATAGTAATATTAGAAACTCCGTCTACACCATCAACAGATATATTTCTGTCTGTCTTTGCCTGTATTGTATTAGCTTTCATAACATCTGTTATATCAAAGCCTGTTGTTTCTTTAATAGATTCTATTGTCTTTGCAAGCACCGATGGAACATAACCGCCCATCTGTCCTACACCAGAGCCATTAGAACTATCTGTGCTGTCAATAATTGTAACCTTATCTATGCTCTGAAGCGGCTTAGCTACCTGTTCTGCCATCTGTGGAAGTACCTTTACAAGCATTTCCATCATAGCTGCCTGACCGTACTTCTCATAAGCTTCTGCCTTCTTCTCCATGGCTTCAGCTTCTGCTATACCTTTGGCTTTAGTTGCCTCAGCCTCTGCTATACCTGTCTTAGCAATAGCGTCTGCTTCTGCTTGTGCCTTAATTGCAATCGCTTCTGCTTCTGCCTGTGCTTCAACTTTCTTGGACTCAGCTCTCGCCTGTGCCTGTGCAATCTGACGGTACTTTTCTGCATCTGCATCTGCCATCTGTTTTGCCTTCTCAGCATTAGCTGGTTCAACTATAGTAACCCTTAAACTCTCTTTAGTTCTTTCAGCCTGCTTCTGTGCAAGTTCTATATTCTTCTGCTCTGATGCAATCTGAACCTGAATCTGTGCTTCTGCAATCTCTTTTTGTCTTTGCTGTTTAAGAAGCTCTGCATCCATCTGTGCCTGTATTACATCTTTCTGTGTAATATTAGACTGGATATCGTGTGCTAATTCTGCTTTAGCCTGTGCTGTCTGCTGTTCCTGCATATAATTGGCTTCAAGGACTGCCTTATCCTTAGCCGCCTGAGCTATATCTGCCTCTGCCTTTAACTTGGCTGACTCACCTTCCTGACGTGCCTGTGAAGTCTTAATCTGCATATCTCTTGCAGCTTCTGCCTTCTGGATTTCAGCATCTTTCTTTCTCTGGGCAATCATACCATCACCAAGTGCCTTGATATATCCGTTCTCATCAGATATATCTGTGATAGTGAAGTTCTTAACCTCAAGACCCATATTGCCAAGCTCTGTACCTACAACTTCCTGTACCCTTGAAGAGAATTCTTCTCTCTTCTGATAAAGCTCCTCAACTGTCATAGTTGCAATAATCTCTCGAAGCTTACCTTCAAGAACTGCTATTGCTGTACCCTGAATGTTATCAATAATCTCTTTCTCGTTACGTCCCGTAAACTGTTCAATTGCTGTAAGAATACTGTTCTTTTCATTTCTTACTTTGATAACCGCTGTTGTAATTACACTAATTGGTACACCCTGGCTTGAAAGACTGCTTCGTGTCGCAACACTAAGCGGTATATTTCCAAGCGAAATATAATCAATTCTTTCAAATACTGGAATTACAAGTCCACCACCACCGGTGATGACCCTTTTCTTCATACCAGTTACAACTCCTGCCTTGTCCTGTGGTACTTTTTTCCACATTCTAAGTACAACTGTGAGAATTAATACAATTCCCAGTACTGCAGCTACAATGCCAAATAGACTTGACTCTGTGCCATATCCCATATAAACCTCCATTCTGCCATTCCGGCTTCTGGCTTATCTGCCAGAATATTTATCTTCAAGACGTGATGTGCTCTCTACTATTATATAATCACCATCAAATCTTAAGATATTAACTTCTTTATCCTGCTTAATAGACTCACCATCTTCTGCCTTGGCAGGATATGTGACATTTGAGCCTGTGCTTAATAATATGCTCACAGCCCCGACACCACCTTTGGGAATCGCATTACTCACTGTTCCCCTGCTTAACAATATTTCACTCTTCTCTGCGGCAAAATTCTCAACCTTTTTCAGTCTTTTAATAATTGACTGTAATATAACAGCACATATGTAGCCTGCCACAATACCAATCACAATAAGAGCCGGTTCAGAAAGCTTTCCATTAAATATCATTCCTGTACAACCAAATATTAACGCCCATAAACACAGGCTGTTAATTGAAAATGGCAGAAAATCAAGAACCATATCAGAGCCGAATTCTAACTGAAATATATCTATTGATATAAAATCAACAAATCCATCAAACAAATTAAGCACTATACTACAAAATGGAATAAGAATTCCAATTATAATACACGCTATACATATCGTATTAAACATAGAACCTCCCCCATATAAGGTCAATCCAATCATCTGATTACAGCAGTATTTATTAAATGCAGGATATCACACATTTTATATTATCTTATACATATCCCATTTAATTAAAATCTAATATACTTAATTAAAACCTGCTATATGTATCCACCTGCATACTGTCAGTTATATTAGAAATATATTCTGAATATTTGTTGTTAAGTACATTTGACGCAATTGTTTCATCTGATGAACCATCATATGACTTATTAATAAAATACAGTACATAATAACAGCCTGATGATGAATTCTCTATAACTGTTACATCGCCAGCCTTTCTGTCATCTGAAAGAAGCCAGTCTGATGTTCCTGTGTCCATATTAGAACTTACTACCTTGCTAAAGAGCGAACCATTGGTGTCATCATATTTAGTGTCACCATCATCTGCATATCTCTTACATAAATCATTAAATGCCTGCTCGCTCACAGCTCCTGCCGCAAACTCATCTGCCTTTGCCTTGGCTGCCTGCATCTCACCGTCAGTTGTATCTACAGCTTTTATTGTAAATTCACGATAATCAACCTGATCATATGTATCCTTATGTTCTTCATAATACTGCTTAACTTCATCATCTGTAGCCTTTAAGCTGTCTGTAAGTTCTGTTCTATAAGCATCTGCCTTAAGATATTCCATTAAATAGCTCTTTATATTCTTCTTGGTAGCATAATTACCAAAGTTCTGCTTATAATATGCCTTTTCATCTAATGATGCGGCGGCAGCGGCACTTTCTGCCTGTTCTACAAGCTTGTTGTAATCCTCATCTGCTGTTGTGTATTCGTAATTATTGTCAGCAGCATCCTTTAATAATGCCTTAGTTTCCTTAATTGTATTAACTGCATTATCCGCAAAATAAGCATACCAGGTTCCACCTGTCTGTGAATTAGTCTGTGACTTATCATTCTCAGAGCTTTTATATCCCATATAAGAGAAATAGTCTGCCATTGTCGTATTTCCGTAAAATGTCTGTGATAACAGTGCATTTTTAGAAATATTATAATACATATCAAATTCTATCTGGCTTATATTCTCTGAATCAACTTTTATAAACTTGTTATGTATTCTTGAATATCTTGTTCCCAATGTTATTACTAAAGCTAATACTATTCCAGCAAGAACGCCAATTCCTACAACCTTAAATATAAAGCTTTCTCTTTCCTGTTTTCTTTGTTCAGCCTTTCTTTTAGCCATCTTCTTATCGTATTTTGTAACTATCTTCTGTGTGCTGTCATTCTTTGTATTGTTATTGCCAGCCATTTTTAATCCTCCTGATTATTTGATTATTAAAATTTATATATATTATTAAATATTATTCAAAGCCATTAGCTTCTTTAATTCTGTCAAGCTTTTCCATCCATACAGCAGGACTTGCATCACTTGGCATTCTTAAATCTCCTCTTGGAGATACTGCAACCGAACCGACCTTTGGTCCGTCTGGCAGGCAGGAACGCTTGAACTGCTGTGCAAAAAATCTCCAGGTAAATGTTCTTAACCATTTGTATATTACAGCAGGGCTATAATCATTTGCAAATGCAATATTAGCTATTCTGAATAACTTTTCTGGTCCGACTCCAAACCTTAACATATGATACATAAAAAAATCGTGAAGTTCGTATGGACCTACAAGATCTTCCGTCTTCTGATGTATTGTTCCATCTTCATTAGGTGGAAGAAGCTCTGGACTTACAGGTGTATCTAATACGTCAATAAGCACCTCTGATAATTCTTTATTAGCACAGGTATCAGCATAATATCTTACAAGATGTCTTACAAGTGTCTTTGGAACAGAAGCATTAACTCCATACATTGACATATGGTCGCCGTTGTAAGTTGCCCAGCCTAATGCAAGCTCTGACATATCACCTGTTCCTATTACCATTCCGTTAGTCTGGTTGGCAATATCCATAAGAATCTGTGTTCTCTCTCTTGCCTGTCCATTCTCATATGTTACATTATGAACATCTTCATTATGTCCGATATCTTCAAAATGCTGTCTTACAGACTTCTTTATATTAATCTCTCTTAATGTACAGCCAAGCTTTTCTGTCATCTTAACTGCATTATTATATGTTCTGTCAGTTGTTCCAAAGCAAGGCATCGTAATACAGTTAATTCCATTTCTGTCAAGATTAAGAATATCAAATGCCCTTACAGTTACAAGAAGTGCAAGTGTTGAATCAAGTCCCCCTGATATTCCTATAACTGCACTCTTACAGTTAGTATGCTCTAACCTTTTTTTTAGTCCATATGTCTGTATGTCAAGTATTTCCTCACATCTTGCATCTCTTTCCTTCTTATCATCTGGAACAAATGGTGCTTTATCAAAATATCTTTTTAATTCCAAAGTACGTTTTTTTAATTCAGGGCAGGTAACATATTTATATGCTTCCTTCATATTTTCATCTACATTCACATCAAATGTAGACATTCTTCTTCTTTCCGAACATATTCTGTCAACATCAATATCCGCATACACTGCTTCATTGGTGAACTTCTTAGCCTCTGCAAGCACTGTGCCATTCTCGCATATTAGATTATGTGCACCGAATACTATATCCTGTGTCGACTCTCCATCACCTGCTGTTGAATAAATGTATCCGCATACAAGTCTTGCCGACTGTCCTTTAACAAGCTCCCTTCTGTAAGCTGACTTTCCTATAGTCTCATTGCTTGCAGAAAGATTGACAATAATTGTCGCTCCGTTAAGTGCGTGTCTTATGCTTGGTGGTGCTGGTGTCCACAAATCTTCACATATCTCAATTGCAAGTTTAACTTTATTACTGCTTCCAAACTGACATATCAGGCTTCCACCAAAATCAACATCTTCTCCATCTATATTAACAGACACATTGCCCTTAAAGCCTTCTTTAAATTGTCTTCTCTCGTAGAATTCCGCATAATTAGGTATATTCATCTTAGGCACAAGTCCAATAATATGTCCATTCATAAGCACTGCCGCCACATTATAAAGCTTTCCCATATACATATATGGAAGTCCGACAACAACAGCCATTCCTTCATACTGTCCGGTATATTTCTTTAAATCAATCAATGAATTATATGCTTCATCTATCAATGTATCCTGTAAGAACAAATCATTGCAAGTATATCCTGTAATACACAATTCAGGAAAGCCTACAATTGCAGCTTTATTATCATATGCTTTAGTGATAAGTTCTTTAATCTGCTCTGTATTATAACGGCAATCTGCAACCTTTATCTTGGGTGTCATTGCCGCAGCTCTTATATATCCATCCTTCACTGGTATAATTCTCCCTTATACAATTTTTAATTAGTATATCAAAACTAACAACTATTTACAACGCAAAAAAGTCCAGAGACCGACATTTATAATGCTGATTACACGTCTGCTGGACTTTTTGACACCGTATTTATTATTCGTGGAATGCTGATGAAATCTCTGTTGCGATTTCCTTCATTCCATTTTCTGCTGTTGACATCATCTCTTTTGCACCAGTTGCCGCTTCTGTCATCATCTCTTTTGCTCCTGTGGCTGCTTCTGTCATAAGATTTTCTACTGTACTCTTGTTATTATTTCCTGAACCAGAATTACTCCCGCTTTCAGAGTCATTCTTTGCTCCACAGCCAACAAGAACTGCCATAACTGTAACCATCATAGCTCCGATAATGAACCATTTTAACTTAGACATAAATCCTCCATTCTTATGCCTGCCGCATAATATTATATTTATGAAATAAACCAATATAAGCGTATACAGCCATTGATAATGGTATCATTAATAATGGTATATACGCTTATATTCATATAATATTATGTCCCTGTTAAAATCTATTATTCATCATCAAGCTTTTAACTGATGACTTAAATACTTGTATAACACAACTGTTATAACGCCGTCAATAACAGCTTTAATCACATTAAATGGTGCAACCGCCAATGCGACAAATGAGAATACATCTTTAATTGAAGCATTAACCTTTGTTCCCATAGCAATCAATGTATCCATAGGAAGACCGTAAAGTTCTGAATACTTAGGAAGCAGATACCACGCATTAAGTGCCATACCAGCTATTACAAGTATTATTCCACCTATTGCAAGTGATACTACAGCCATCTTTCTTGTCTTTTTAATGTGATAAATTATAGAAGCCGGCACAACATACATACAGCCAAGTATGAAGTTAGCAAAATCGCCAACAAATGCTGTTGTAGTTCCTTTCATACAGAAATGAAGTATTACCTTAACTGCTTCTATAACGACTCCTGCACAAGGTCCAAGCATAAATGAACCTATAAGCACAGGCACTTCGCTGAAATCAATCTTATAAAAGCCCGGAGCTATAATTGGAATAGGAAAATCAAAGTACATAAGAATAACTGCTATTGCTGACAGCATAGCCATAATAACTGTTTTATTAACTTTCGTATTCTTTGAAGCGAATTTAACTCCGTTTCTTTTCTCAATAAGCACTTCACTTGCCCTTGCAATCACAAATACTATAATCATAAGAAGAAGTGATATACCTACAAATTCAATATTCTTACGAATGACATCTAGTAAGTTACTCATTATTGTTCTCCACTCTTAAATAATATTTATACATATACCAACAGTTATTTAAGATCCGAAATATTACCTACACTTACACGTAATACTCTGTGTCCTTCAAGAAGCTTATTCTCTATTCTTATGAATACAACAACTCTTATCTTCTCACCTGTCTTAGTCTGAAAATAATGCTCATAGCAGGCATATCTCTGATCAATAAATGTCTCTCGAAGCTCTGTTATTATGCCCTCATAGTCAATATCCGGCACAATATCCTTGAACACAAGACCATTTTTCATATCTTCTTCTGTGTAGCCAAGCATTTTAACAAAACCTTCATCAATCTCAATTATCTTGCCACTTCTCATCTCCATAGCAAAACGTGTAAATGGGAGTTTTCTCATTAAATTATCTGCCATAACTTTTGTCCTCCATAATTATATATTCTGGTCTATTGCTTTTATGCACTTCCCGCTGGATACTCCATTAATCTTTCCCAGCAGGAAACACATATAATTTTAACTATTGGCTACTTAGAAAGTGTTGCAAGTCTTTCTTCAACCTGTGCAAGCATATTAGAATATTTCTCTAATTTAGCTTTTTCTTCATCTATCTTAGCCTGTGGTGCTTTAGATGTGAACTTCTCATTATTAAGCATACCATTGCAACGGCTGATTTCCTTATGAAGCTTATCTTCTTCTTTCTTTAATCTCTCGATTTCCTTATCAATATCAACAAGCTCTGCAAATGGAATATAGATAACTGCATCTGGAATAACTGTTGATACTGCATCTTCTGGAATACCAGACTTATCAGACTGGATTACAACTTCACTCGCATAACCTAATGTCGCAAAGAATACTTTACCATTAGCGAATATATTTCTAACATTCTCATTCTCTGAAACAATATATACAAGTGCTTTACGACTTGGTGCAACATTCATTTCAGCTCTTAAATTTCTTATATTGCGGACTGCTGTCTTAATTGTTTCGATGGCATTTTCATCTTGTGAATAGTTATTATCTTCTGTGTATACAGGCCATGAACTTATCATAATAGACTCTTCCTCATCCTGAATATTACAGAATATTTCTTCAGTGATAAATGGCATATATGGATGAAGAAGCTTAAGTGCATCTATAAGAACCTTCTTTAATGTCCATATAGCTGCTGTCTTAGTTGTATCCTCGTCATTGTAAAGACGTGGTTTAACCATCTCTATATACCAGTCACAGAATTCTTCCCAGATAAAGTCGTTAAGCTTGGCAACTGCTATACCAAGGTCGTACTTTTCCATATTATCTGTAACTTCTTTAATAAGTGAATTCATCTTTGATAATATCCACTTATCAGCCGCTGTAAGATTAGCCGGCTTCTCATCTGTAGCCTTTATCTTGTTATCCGGGTCATTCATCATTATGAATCTTGAAGCATTCCATACCTTATTAGCAAAGTTACGGCTTGCCTCAACTCTTTCCCAGTAGAAACGCATATCATTACCAGGTGCATTACCCGTGATAAGTGTATATCTTAAAGCATCTGCACCGTACTTATCAATAACTTCAAGTGGGTCTATACCATTTCCAAGTGACTTACTCATCTTACGTCCCTGTGAATCTCTTACAAGTCCGTGGAATAATACCTTGCCAAATGGCTTCTTACCCATCTGCTCATATCCTGAGAATATCATTCTGATAACCCAGAAGAATATAATGTCATATCCTGTTACAAGTACATCTGTAGGATAGAAGTAATCAAGCTCAGGTGTATTATCCGGCCAGCCAAGTGTTGAGAAAGGCCAGAGTGCTGATGAAAACCAAGTATCAAGTGTATCTGGATCCTGTTCCATATTAGAGCTTTTACACTTAGGACATGTACATACCTTATCCTTAGATACTACCATCTCACCACAATCCTTACAGTAGTAAGCAGGTATTCTGTGTCCCCACCATAACTGTCTTGATATACACCAGTCTCTTATGTTATCAGTCCAGTTAAAATATGTCTTATCCATAGAAGCTGGAACAAGTTCAATATCACCATTCTTAACGCCTTCAACTGCTGGCTTGATAAGCTCATCCATCTTAACGAACCACTGCTGTTTAATCATAGGCTCAACTGTTGTCTTACATCTATCGTGTGTACCAACATTATGAACGTGGTCTTCAACCTTAACCAAAAGTCCCTGTGCATCAAGGTCAGCTACCATAGCTTTTCTTGCTTCGTATCTGTCCATACCGGCATACTTTCCGCCAAGATTGTTAATTGTAGCATCATCATTAAGTATGTTAATCTCTGGAAGGTTATGTCTTTTACCAACCTCAAAATCGTTAGGATCGTGAGCCGGAGTAATCTTAACAACACCAGTTCCGAATTCCTTATCAACATAGCTGTCTGCGATAACAGGTATCTTTCTATCTGTAAGTGGAAGGTATACTTCCTTTCCAATAAGATCTGTATATCTTTCATCATCCGGATTAACAGCAAGTGCCGAATCACCAAGAAGTGTCTCTGGACGAGTAGTAGCTATCTCTACATATCTTCCTTCTTCACCCACTACAGGATAATTGATATGCCAGAAATGTCCTGCCTGCTCCTCGTGTTCAACCTCTGCATCTGATATAGATGTGTTACATACAGGACACCAGTTTACAATTCTTGAGCCCTTGTATATAAGACCTTTTTCATATAACTTGCAGAATACTTCAAGAACTGCCTTAGAACAGCCATCATCCATTGTAAATCTTTCTCTGTCCCAGTCACAAGACGAACCAATCTTCTTTAACTGGCTTGTGATGGTTCCGCCATATTCTTTCTTCCATTCCCATGTTCTTTTAAGAAAGCCTTCTCTTCCAAGCTCGTGCTTGTCAATCCCTTCTTCTTTTAAGGCATTGGTTACCTTTACTTCTGTCGAAATACTTGCGTGGTCAGTTCCTGGCACCCATAATGCTTCATATCCCTGCATTCTCTTAAAACGAATAATAATATCCTGCATTGTATTATCAAGTGCGTGACCCATATGCAGCTTTCCTGTAATATTAGGTGGTGGCATTACAATAGTAAATGGTTTCTTATCCCTGTTTACTTCTGCGTGAAAATATTTCTTATCGAGCCACTTCTGGTACAATCTGTCCTCTATCTCTGAGGGATTGTAGTTCTTTTCCAATTCCTTACTCATAGTAGTAATCCTTTCTATATCCTAAGAAAATAATCTATTTAACCGATATAAATTCCGCCATTAATCAGCATAACATATCTTATTATAGCATAATATATTATTTTCTTATAATCTCAATCTGTTTAATCATAATATTACCAGCTAAAAATGTCAACACGCCTCTATTTCTTTGATGTTAAATTCACTTCCCTGCAAAAGATATGTATGTGTACTTCCACATTCAGGACATATCTTTCCATATTTTACCGTTTCATATTCAGCCTTGCAGTCCTCACAGTAAGTAACTGCATTTATCTTCTCTATAACAAGCTCAGAATTCTTTAATAAATCTTCCTTCTTTACCGCCCATTTCCAGCAGTCTGTAAGGTATGAGTCTATTACGGTGGATACTTCGCCAAGTTCTAATACAACTTTAGTTATCTCGGATATTTCATTATTCGCGGCTACTTCTTTTAAATCGTCTATTATGTGAAATACTACGCCTAATTCGTGCATTGAGGTGATTGCTCCTTTCTCTGTGATTTTTCTATCTATACCATAATACACTATAGGATAGAAATAGAACAACCACAATACAATCGCTGCCAAAAGCCGCAAAGGCTGTACAGCCTGATTATATTGCAGTTGTTCTTATCTACATAGGAAATTATCCTTATGTCATTATTACTATAGCTTAATATAATTATTACTAATTATCATTATCTGTTATCCAGCTATAAGGTTGTTTATTTCTTCTTAAACTTAATCTTTATAGCCTGCTTAGCTCCATAAGGAAGTATATACTTAAGCTTGTCTTCACTCTTTCTCATTGTACTACATTCTGGTAAATCCCTGTTAAGGTGTATTGCATCGAATTCACACTTAGTTGTGCATATACCACAGCCAATACATTTGTTAGGGTCTACTACAGAAGCACCACAGCCTAAACATCTTGCTGTCTCTGCTTTAACCTGTTCTTCTGTAAATGTAAGCTTAGCATCTCTGAATGACTTCTTATGGTCAAATGAATTATCTGTTCCAGGTATCTGTCTTGAAGAATTATCATAGCTTTCTACCTTGATGTTATTCTTGTCAAGTTCTATGAAATCCCTTCTGTTACGTCCTATTGTAAGTGAGCTGTGTGGCTGTACATATCTGTGGATTGATATAGCAGCTTCTTTACCAGCCGCAATTGCATCAATAGCAAATCTTGGTCCTGTGTATACATCTCCACCGATAAATACATCTGGATCTGTTGTCTGGTATGTAAGCTTGTCAGCTTTAACTCTTACGCCATCTATCTCAACCTTTGTGCCTTTTAATAAATCGCCCCAGATTGTTGTCTGGCCTATACTTAAGAATACGTGACTGCACTTAACTGTCTTAGTATCATTCTCATCATACTGAGGGTTAAATCTTCCATCTGCATCCTTAACTGATGTACATCTCTTAAGGACAATTCCTGTAACCTTTCCATTTTCTGTAAGGATTTCCTTAGGACCCCAGCCACAGTCAAGCTTAACGCCTTCTTCTACAGCCTCTTCTATTTCTTCTTCTGAAGCTGGCATATTAGCTCTGTCCTCAAGACAGAACATAGATACATTGTAATCACCAACTCTTGTGCTTGTTCTTGCAACGTCAATAGCAACATTACCACCACCGATTACAACAACATCACCTTCAAGTGGGAATTCGTGTGTGCTTCCAGCCTCTTTTAAGAAGTCAACTGCTGACATAACGCCCTTGGCATCTTCGCCTGCAACTCCTGCTTTTCTTGAACCCTGACAGCCTATTGCTATATAAAATGCTTTATAACCCTGCTTCTTTAATTCATCAATAGTGATGTCCTTACCAACTTCAACACCTGTCTTAATGTCAACGCCCATCTGTCGCATAACATCTATCTCAGCCTCAACAACATCTTTTTCAAGCTTAAATGATGGAATACCATATACAAGCATACCACCAGCCTTCTTGTTCTTCTCAAATACAGTTGGCTTGTAACCCTTCTGTGCAAGGTAGAATGCACACGAAAGTCCAGCAGGTCCGCCACCAATAATAGCAATCTTTTCATCAAAATATCCCTTAGTTGCCGGAACTACAGGTTCTGGTATATAACGTGTATCTGCTTTTAAATCCTGCATTGCAATAAACTTCTTAACTTCATCTATTGCAATAGCTTCATCTATTGTTCCTCTTGTACAGGCATCCTCACACCTTCTGTTACATACATGTCCACATACTGCCGGGAATGGATTATCCTTCTTAATAAGTGCAAGTGCATCCTTGTATCTTCCCTGAGCTGCCATCTTAAGATAGCCCTGAACCGCTATATGTGCTGGACAGGCTGTCTTACAAGGTGCTGTACCTGTATCATAACAATTGATACGGTTCTTATCCCTGTAATCTTCTGTCCACATATGTGGTCCCCACTTCTGCTCTGATGGAAGTGGCATTTTAGGATACTTAATCTCGCTTCCGTCCTTAGTACATAACTTCTGTCCAAGCTTTACAGCTCCTGCCGGACAGTATTCAACACACTTGCCACAGGCTACACAGTTCTCTTTAGTTACCTTGGCAACATATGCCGAACGTGACATATTAGGTGTGTTAAATAACTGCGATGTTCTAAGTGCATAACAGACATTAACATTACAGTTACATATAGCAAATATCTTGTCCTGTCCGTCAATATTAGTAATCTGGTGAACAAAACCATTGTCTTCAGCCTTCTTGAATATCTCAAGTGCTTCTTCCTTAGTGATATAATGACCGCCCTTGCCTGTTTCAACAACATAATCAGCCATATCACCAACAGCTATACACCAATCCTCTGGATCATCTGCACAGCCTTCATCATAAGTCTTTCTTGACTTACGGCATGAACATGGGCTTGCTGCATATTTGCCATCATACTTATCAAGCCAGTATGATATCTTCTCTAAAGATATTGCCTCGTTATTCATATCAATAGCTTTCTCTACCGGAATAACGTGCATACCAATTCCTGCACCCCCTGGTGGCACCATAGGAGTAATCTTTTCCAATGGAAGACGGCTCATTCTCTCAAAAAAACGTCCCATCTCTGGATGTTCTTCAAGAACTGTGGAATTCATATTAGTAAATTCAGCACTTCCTGGTACGAACATTGGAAGAACATACTGCTTCTCGTGCTGTGGATTTTCCCAGTTATATTCCAAAAGACCATTAAAAGACATCTGCTCAAGCTGCTTTTCAAGTTCTTTCTCGTCCATTCCTGTAATCTGCACCATCTGCTTAAGTGTCTTAGGTTTACGGACACCCATTTTTAATGCTATATTGGCCTGTTCATCTGTACATATTGGTGCAAGTCCCCAGTATTCCGGACTATCTGCTGTTAATTTTTCAAAGCCAAGCTTAATTGGCACTCTGTCTGTTATCATCTTGCCAAGCTTAAGTATTGGCTCTCTTACCGGAAGTTCCGGATGAGGATTTTTAAATTCTTCTTTACCCATAAATTGTCCTTTCCACCTTATAAAGGCTTTTATCTTCGTTACTCACGTTAAATAATTATGCTTACTGTGGTTACGCTTCTTTCCATTCCATAACCTGGTTCTTTAACCAGTCTGTCCATTCTAATATTCCTTCACCTGTCTTGGCACTAACAGGTATCACCTTAGCATCAGGATTTCTTCTTCTGATATATTCCCTGCACTGTTCAATATCAAAATCAAAATATTCCATAACATCAATCTTATTGATAAGCACAACATCACACACTGAAAACATAAGGGGATATTTAAGTGGTTTATCATCACCCTCTGGCACTGAAAGAATCATAACATTCTTTACTGCACCTGTATCAAACTCCGCCGGACAGACAAGATTTCCGACATTCTCAAGAACTACCAGATCAATATCACTATCGTCAAGCTCATCAATTCCCTGTCTTGTCATATCAGCATCAAGATGACACATTCCACCAGTATGAAGCTGTATTGCTTTAGCACCTGTCTCAGCAATTGTTATTGCATCAACATCTGAATCAATATCAGCCTCCATAACGCCTATTCTTAAGTCATCTTTCAACTGTTCAATCGTTCTTGTAAGAGTTGTTGTCTTTCCTGCCCCCGGTGATGACATAAGATTTAAAAGAAATACACCTTTATCTTTTAAATCTTTTCTTAAAAGAGCGGCACGTTCATCGTTGCTTTCAAACACGCTTTTTTTCACTTCAATAACCCTAACGTCCTTCACTGCTAACCTCCCTGATTTAATATGAGCTAATAAAGCTGCTCACATATGCCAAGCCATAACAATAGCTTATTACATACTATGTGAATATTTAATTGTCAATAAAAGTCTGACTAAATTATGCCGTAATCAGTCCCTGCTTTTATGCGTATTGCACTATGATAGCAATATGTTAAAAAAATGTCAATTATCAATTCACGAAATCAAACTTTATCATAATAATATTATTATATATGTTTTAAAATAAAAAAGCCAGTGTTATTGATAAAATGCAATCATTGAACGTTACCATTAATTACATTTATCTAAAACACTGGATAAAATATATTATTTAATCAAACAGGATTTCTCTGATTAAAATCAAAGCACTGACAGATAATTGTCCATCTGCTCTGACATTGCAGTGTAGTCCTCATTCATAGCCGCTGCTATCTCTCCGTAAAGAAGCTTTCTTGCTGTTGCAAGCATACGGTTATCTGCCGACTTCATTCTCCTTAACTCCTTTGCTCTGTCATTCTTTATGTTAAACAAAGCTCTTACAAGGTGCATAAGCTGTATAACGTCCTGTGATTTAACCATCTCGTCATACCTGGATGGGTGAATCTTTTCATTGAGTGCCTCATCCTTCTTACAATTCTTAGCACGGTCAATAAGCTTGATACAGGTATCCTTGCCAATTATGCTCCTAATCATAACTTTGTTATTCTCAACTGGCGAATATATAATACCTTTAGTGTCATATACGGGCTGAAGAAAATAATAATCTTTGTCAATTCCCTTTATAGGTGGTCTGCCTATCTGTTCAATCTCACATACACCTACAACTCCATAAACAACTTTTTCATTAACTTCAAACATATAACTCCTCATTTCTGTGTACTTTACTTTACCAACTTGGGTATTATTATACATCAATTCGACAATTTTTTCAAAATGTTTTCTTTTAAAATTCTTTATAAAGAACAAAAAAGAACTGTGGCATCATACATACACCACAGTCCTTTAACATTATGTATCAATTGGAATTAATAGAGATTAACACGTCCTGCAACATTGCCGTTAGCAACATAGTAACATGCATTATCTTCTGGCTTTAAGTACATTTTCAGTTCCTTAATCTCTACATTCTGTTCCTTAGCATCTTCAACTATTCTTGCAACAAGAGTTTCCTCATCAACCTGTTTATTAGCATACTGGAAGAATAACTCCTTATCAAAAGTATTCTTAGCTGCCTTAGTTGTCTTTCTAGTGGCTGGCTTCTTTGCCTTTACTTCCTTAACAGCCTTAGCTGCTGTCTTAGTTGTCTTAGCTGCTGCTTTAGAAGCTGTCTTTTTAACTGCTGCCTTCTTAGCTGTGACTGCTGTCTTAACTTCTGCCTCTACACTCTTAGCTGTTGCCTTTACATCAGCTTCAACCTTCTTGGCTGCTTCCTTAGTTTCCCCGGCTGCCTTCTTTACTGTCTCAACAGTCTTAGCTGCTTCTTTCTTAGTTTCCTTAACAGTTTCTTTTGCTGCTGCCTTTGCAGGTGTCTTTCTTGTAGTGGTCTTCTTAACATCTGCACTCTTTGCTGTCTTAACTTCTGTCTTAGCCTCGTTACCAAAAATGTCCTTAGTTTCCATGATCAAATCCTCCATAAATTAATCATTACAAGTTAAAAAGTTCCTAATTGCATCGGTGGCATTACTCTCATCACTGCCAGTAGCTGTAACTTTAACCTCGATGCCTTCCTTTAATCCAAATGCCATAATCCCCATAAGACTTTTTGCATTAATGTTTTTTCCTTCGCCCTCAATCTCAATATGACTGTCAAACTTACATGCTATCTGAACTAATTCAGCTATTGGATTCTTATGTGCTTTGTTAATGTCTGCAACCTTAACCAATTCTGTCATCGTTAACATCCACCTATCCTTCATAAATTAATTACATTTGTAGAATATACCTCATATACCCTAATAAGTCAAGACCTGCTTAAATATTCTTATCGTTGTATCCCATATGATATAGTTCATTCATCTGCTCATCAAACTTATCTGTAACCTCATAATCAGACGTTATTGCAATTAACTGCTGTATCTTCTTATCGTCAGTCTGGATAGCTGAAATACCACTTATAACCTTATCATACACGCTTTTTAATTCAGTTATTGTGCCTTCTGGTTCAACACCCTCCTGACTTGTTAAAATACCAAGTGCATACGCACATTCATAATTTCCTGTCATTCTGGCATTATCATATCTGCATTTTGTCTGTATCGCTGTTCTTACAAGACTAACAACCATATTTACTCATTCATCTCCTTCTTGAAAGAGCTTATATATTCTTTGATAACATTTTCATCATAATTATTCTCTTTCATAAGAGTGATAAAATGTGAACCAACAATTGCACCATCAATAATATCCTCAAGTGGCTCTACGTCCCCGGCTGTTCTTATTCCAAATCCCATCATAACCGGAACAGGGCTGTTCTTCTTAACTTCCAAAAGATACTCTCTTATCTGCTTATGGAAATTAGCACCATTACCTGTAACACCCATCTGTGATACACAGTATACAAAGCCTCTTGCATTATTAACAATCATAGGTATACGCTGCTTAGATACCGGTGATACGAGCTGTATAAGAATTGGTGCAGCTTCATTTTCTGCAAGCACTGCATTAATCTCTTTCTGCTCCTCATATGGAAGGTCTGGTATAATAAGACCGTCCACTCCGCACTCTGCACACATTTCGACAAATTCTTCAAGTCCGTAATGGTAAACTGTATTATAGTACATCATAAACACTACAGGTGTAGTAAGTCCTTCTTTTCTTACCTCTTTCATAAGTGTAAATATCTTTGTTAAGGTTGCACCCTTCTGTATTGCTTCATAAGATGCTGCCTGAATAACCGGTCCGTCTGCTACAGGGTCAGAAAATGGTATTCCAAGCTCCATAACATCTATGCCTGCCTCCTGCTGTGCGAACATAATCTTCTTAGTTGTTTCCATATCTGGAAGCCCTGCTGTTGTATATGTGATAAATGCCTTTCTTCCTTCATTCTTTAAGGCTGTCATTTTTTCTTCTATTCTATTCATTATTTATTAGTCTCCTCTCCATTAAGATATTTCTTTACTGTGTGAACGTCCTTATCGCCACGTCCTGAAAGACACATTACTATAATCTTTCCCTTGTATTCTCCCTGTGCCATTTTAAATACGTGGGCAAGTGCGTGGGCACTCTCTATTGCTGGAATAATACCTTCCATCCGGCAGAGTTCCATTAACGCATCCATACACTCAGCATCTGTAATTGATACATATTCTGCTCTTCCTGAGTCTCTTAAATATGCATGTTCCGGACCTACACCAGGATAATCAAGGCCTGCTGATATACTGTGTGCAAGCTTGATATTACCAGCCTCATCCTGTAATAAATATGACTTCATTCCATGAAGAACGCCCGGTTCTCCAAGTGCCATAGCAGAGGCGTGATTTCCTGTATCTATTCCAAGTCCGCCTGCCTCAACACCGATAAGCTTTACATCTTTATCATCTATAAAATCAGCAAACATTCCTATTGAATTAGAACCGCCGCCAACACAGGCAACTACTGCATCAGGAAGTCGCCCTTCCTTTTCTAATATCTGCCTTCTTGCCTCTGTTGATATTATTCTTTGGAACTCTTTAACCATTTTAGGATATGGATGAGGACCTACTGCTGAACCGATTATATAAAATGTATCCTCCGCTCTCTCAGCCCACGTTCTTATAGCTTCGTTAGTTGCATCCTTAAGTGTTGCACTTCCTGTCGTTACTGCCTGAACCTTTGCACCAAGCATTTCCATTCTGAATACATTAAGTGACTGCCTTTCTATATCTTCAGCACCCATATATACTGTACATTCCATTCCAAAAAGTGCTGCTCCTGTAGCTGTTGCAACGCCGTGCTGTCCAGCACCTGTCTCAGCTATAACCTTAGTCTTTCCCATTCTCTTAGCAAGAAGTATCTGACCTATAACATTGTTAATCTTATGTGCTCCTGTATGGTTTAAATCTTCTCTTTTAAGATATATCTTAGCACCATACTTCTCGCTTATTCTCTCTGCATAATATAAAGGTGTTTCTCTTCCTACATACTCTTTAAGATAGTACATATATTCTTTTATGAACTGAGGATCTTTAATAGCCTCATCAAATGCCTTCTCTAACTCATTAAGTGTATTCATTAATGATTCAGACACATACTGTCCGCCAAACTCTCCATAATATCTGTTATCCTGCATAATTGTTCCTCTTTTCCTTTAATTAAATATTACACCCAGCAAGCTTTGATAAGCTTTTCTGGCTTTATACCATAAATCTACACTGTTAATTATTAACAGCATTTATAAATGCTTTGACTTTACTTTCATCTTTGCCTTTAATAAGCACATCTTCATATTCAACACCAGAGCTTATATCAACAACATCAGGCTGTACGCATTTAACTGCCGCCGCAACATTGCCACTGTTAAGCCCCCCCGCAAGAAATAACTTCTTTTCTGTTATCTCAAGCTCTTTAATACTGTTCCAGTCAAACGTCTTACCCGAACCCGGAACACCTGCATCAAGAAGTATTCCAGCAACTTTATCAAGCTTCTGACTTTTTTCAACCTGTTCCTTAACTGTATTAATTATGTCGTCAGTTTTATCTGCATTATTGTTATCTGATATATTAACTGCCCTTATAATCGGAATTGTGTCTGCCTCATATACAGCCTTTTCAAGTGTACCGTGAATTTGAATATAATCAAAACCTGCTTCCTGTATTTTATACAACTGTTCCACTGTTGGTGACACTGTAACAGCTACAGCTTTTATGTCTGATTTTTTCAATATATCAACTATTATCTTAGCTTCTTTTATCGTTACATCTCTTTTGCTCTTTGGATAAAACACAACAACACCGCCATAATCAGCACCATATTTTATAAGAAGTCCCGCATCTGCTTCACTTGTAAGCCCGCATATCTTCACTTCAACAGGAGAAGCTATTTTTTTGCCTTTAAAAGCTCCTTATCGTATGTATCTTTAAATTCTCTTATAAGCTCTTTAGGATTAAGTGCTTCCATAAGCACTGTTCCGCAAAGCAACGCATCTGCCCTGCTGTCAGCAAGCGGCTTAACATCTTCACTGCCTTCCACCCCGCTCTCAGATACAAGAATCTTTCCTTCTTCTCTCATCTTAGGTGTCACCATATCTGAAAGCTTCTTAGTCGTATTAAGATTAACTTCAAATGTCTTTAAATTACGGTTATTAATTCCAATAATCTTAACGTCAAGATTTATCATACGCTGCATTTCTTCCGCATCGTGAACTTCACACAGCACATCAAGTCCAAGACTGTATGCCAGATCATATAACTTCTTGAATGTCTTATCATCAAGTATTGCGGCTATCAAAAGAATTGCATCTGCACCTATAACTTTAGCTTCATATACCTGGTATTCATCAATTATAAAATCTTTTCTTATAATCGGAAGATTAGTCAGGCTTCTGATCTGCTTAAGATATTCTGTGCTTCCATTAAAATGATCTTCCTCTGTAAGACACGATATAGCATCTGCACTCTCACTATATTGTCTTATTCTTTCAGTCAGGTCTATCTTATTATCCATCTTTCCGTGGCTTGGAGAAGCCTTTTTAAACTCTCCTATTATTGATAAACCCTGCTTTCTTAAGGCATCATAAAAACTTATGCTCTGTCTTTTTAAATTAAGTGCTTCCTGCTTCATATCCTCTTCACTTATAGCATTTTTATGTTCTACAAGTCTTTTCTTCTTATCTTCTACAATAACGTCAAGAATCATATTATCTCCATTTCTACACATTTATTAATCAGATATTGCCATTAACAAAATTCTCTATCATTCTTTTTCCGTGTTCAGTATATATTGATTCAGGGTGGAACTGTAAACCGACAACCGGATATTTCCTATGCTTAACTGCCATAATCTCTCCGTCATCAGTTCTTGCAATTACCTCAAGCTCATCTGGAAGTGTACCCTCTATAATCGCAAGTGAATGATATCTTGCAACCTTTACAGGCGATGGAATTCCTTCAAATATACTGCTTCCATTATGAATAACCTCTGACTGCTTGCCATGCATTAACTGCCTGGCATATGAAACTGTTGCACCAAATGCAACACCTATGCTCTGATGTCCAAGGCATATGCCAAGTATAGGTTTCTTACCTGTAAAATGCTTTATCACCTCAACACTTATGCCTGCCTCTAAAGGGCTCTTAGGTCCGGGAGATATAACTATTGACTCTGGATCTAACGCTTCAATCTCCTCTATTGTTATCTTGTCATTTCTTACTACCTTTATATCATTGTTAAATATACCTATAAACTGATAAAGATTATATGTAAATGAATCGTAATTATCAATTAAAAGAATCATAACTGTTCCTCCTTAACAAGTGTCTTGGCAAGTGCCATAACTTTATTACAGCACTCCATATATTCAAGCTCTGGCTTAGAGTCTGCTACAATTCCAGCTCCTGCCTGAAGATATACATAGTCACCTTTCTTTATCATAGTTCTTATTGTAATACAGAAATTCATATTACCGCCAAAATCAAGGTAACCTGTTGCTCCTCCATAAAGACCTCGTCTTACAGTTTCCAATTCATCTATAATCTCCATAGCCCTTATCTTAGGTGCTCCGCTTAATGTACCTGCTGGAAGGAATGATGATACAAGGTCAAGAGGATGATATTCTCCATTTCTTCTTCCCTCTACCAACGATACTATATGCATTACGTGTGAGTATCTCTGCACATTCATAAACTTTGAAACTCTCACTGAACCTAACTCACTTATCTTACCACAGTCATTTCTTGCAAGATCAACAAGCATTACATGTTCTGCTCTTTCCTTCTCATCACTAAGAAGCTCATCTTCTAATGCTATATCTTCCTCCTTAGTTCTCCCACGTCTTCTTGTTCCAGCTATAGGACAGGTATATACTTTAGAATCTGTCTGCTTTACTATCATCTCTGGTGAGCTTCCAATTATTTCAAAATCTCCAAAGTTATAATAATAAAGATATGGTGATGGGTTAAGCTTTCTTAACTTCTCGTAAAGATTAAAACCTGTCTGCTTTGTCTTAACTGTCCATCTCTGTGATAATACTGTCTGGAATATGTGTCCTTCTTTTATATAATTCTTAATCTTCTCAACCTTCTGGCTGTATTCATCTATCGTGTCCGATTTTTTCACAATCTTGCCATCAAGTTCCATATCAATCTCTTCGTTATGATATTTACCAACGCCTTCTCTTGCTGTCTTTATAAGTTCACAAGCTTCCTTTAATGCTCTTGCTCTGCCTTCTTTACTATCTTCATCAAGAACTACTGCTGTAAACGTTTCAGCCTCGTGGTCGATCGCTATGAACTTTGAAGCTAACATAAGCTGTATTGTTTCTATGCCTATCTCATCTTCATTATCATCTGGGAGATTCTCTGTATATCTTATATAATCATATCCAAGACTTCCAACAAGTCCTCCCATGAATTCAAGTTCTTCTGCATCTTTTATTATTTCAAATTCATCGAAATATTCCTTTAATCTTACAAGCGGATTACCTTTTCTTACTTCCCTGCTTCCGTCTGATTTAGTAATTACAAGACTGTCCTTATCTGACTGGATAACCTCCTGTGGGTCAACTCCCATAAATGTGTATCTGCCATTTTCCTTATCATTACTCTCCATAAGAAAGCCCTTCTTTTCTCTTCCAAGCCCCTTATAAAGCTCAATAGCTGATTCATTAACAATACTTACTGTCTTTTTGTATGCTTTTAATCTTCTCATACACCAATCCTCACTTCTTATTAATCTTCCTGTCAGATATCAGACTTTTTCTTATCGCTTATAACTTATTATGTAAACAGATATTCCTATCACACAAAAAAGTCCCCGACAGGACATTCCTGTCAGGGACGATAAATCTCGTGGTGCCACCCTTATTCACAAGTACATTCAACTACATATCATAATATATTATATCACTTATGCTGTGCATATTATATACACATCAAATGCTTTACAAGCCTTTAAGTGAAACCGAATAATTCATATTACTATTATATGTATATACAGCATATATGGCAATCATATACAGTGTTATAATTATAATATAACTATAAGCTGTTATACATATAATGTTATTAAAATATACTTATCTCATTATCGGATACTATTATATCCTCCCTCTATAACGTGAGGACACGTCACAGACTACTAGGCTGTTATGCTGTTAATCTGTGCATCTCCCAAGCCCATTCCTTTATGACTCCCATACCGGCTTTCCATCACCGCCAGCTCTCTGTAATGTTCCTTCATAAAGTACTATCTTGTTCGCAGACTTTAGTGTATTAAAATGTTGAAGTTATGATAGCACTAACTAACCAATACGTCAACCCCAAAAATTAAATTTTCCACTACATCAATTTCTCAACTACATCAAATTTTTCCACTACATCAATTTCTCAACTACATCAATTTCTCCAACTGACATTTCTGTATCATTATCTTCTTTTTCTTCCCAGCCCTGTGCATTTTTATTTTTATTATTAGCTGCCTTTTCCTTTGCCTCTTTCTCTGTATTAGGAAGTGCTTTATACTCGTCAGACTTTCTGAACTCCTTATATACATCATCATATGCTGCCATAATTTCTTTCCTGGCTGGGTCATCCTCACTTATTCTTGACATAGCCTGTGTATATATGTCTGCCGCTTTTTCCTTTGACGTAGCACTTTTAAGTTGTTTCTTTAACGACTCTCTTAATACCTGAACCTTTGCCGCCTTGGCGTAAGTCACAGGGTCATTCTTTCTTAAATACTGCATTTCATCTGCACTAAGCTTCTTACCTGACTCTAACTTACGGTACAGCTTCTGTACGAATTTCTTTTTTTCTTCTTCACTCATTCCGGTTGTCGGGTCAAATATAGAATCAACCGCTTCCTTTAACTGCAAACCTATTGATAATGTATCAAGCTTTGTGTTCTCATCCTCATTTTCATTTTCGGTGTCATCTTTTCTGTACTTTTTAAAAAGATTATTGATAAGTCTTGTAGTTTTATTAGTGCTTTTTGCTTTATTATTGTTGTACAATGCCATACGGCAGCTATTTACTGCTGAGTTAATCTGTTTATCTTGTGTATTCATACTTACCTCCCTGGACATTCAAAAAAAAGATGGCACTGATAAAAAGTGCCATCCGTAGCGTATATTTAACATCCGTGTTATTATATATTTCATTGGTCAGCCGTATAAGCTTTCGGCTTATTATTTACGAATAATATATCGTACAAAATATATAATACCTTAATATTAATACATAAAATAATTATAGCAGAATTTTTTTAAATATAGTCTTTAGCCACTCAAGATTACTTTTCAGGTAATATAATTACAAAAGGATATCTTTAAGCTCTTTAAAGCTGTCTATTACCCCAACATATAAAGAAGGTTCAACTTCACCAAAACCATACTCGGCATATATAAAGTCTATTTCAGCTTCCCTTGCCGCACTGGCATCACCTGCTGTATCACCGACATATACCGGATTGCTAAGATTATTTCTTTCTATAAGTGTTCTGTTGCTTACTGCCTTTGGTGCTCTTGTTCTGCCCCAGCACTCTGTATCACTAAAATATTTTTCAAGCTTATGTGCCTTTATAAATGCTTCAATATATCCGTCCTGACAGTTGCTTACTATATACAATGGATATTTTGTCTTAAGCTCTTTAAGTGTTGCCTCAAGCCCTGGAAATAACACTCCACCCATCTTTTCAAGATATCCATTTTCAAATTCGCACAGCTCGTCCATAAGTGCATTTCTTACTTCTTCCTTCTCATCAGGAAACAGCTTTGCCGCAATATCATACATAGGAAGTCCCATACACTGTCCCAGTTCTTCTATTGTTATAGGCTCTCTTACTATCTCTTTATGTCTGTCTAATATAATATTCCACGCTTCACATATAGGCTTTGATGAGTTCCATAATGTTCCGTCAAGGTCAAATATTATGCTGTCATACTTGTTTTTTAAATCCATATTCTTCTCCATTTTAATCATCATTTCTGTTCCTGCTTTGTGCACATAACGATTTTAATTCATAAGCTTAATTCATAAATTACGCATTTTCAAGACATCTGTCTAACTCTGCAAGTACTCCTTCAAGCTGTTGTTCATTAGTTATATCATATACAATAGAAAAACAATCCTTTGCAAGTGCATATTCCTTATCCTGAAGCATTAACTCTCCAACCCTGTATACAATACCGATCGTCTTGGAGTCCGGGCCCGGCTCAACATTTTCTTTATCAAACATTGCCTGCATTGTGCGGATATCATATTCTTTATCATCCTTAGTTACGCCCTTATCTTTGGCTTCCTTAAGTGCATTTTCTATATAATTAAGCTCTGAATCTGCATTATCTGTGTGGTAATAGATATTACTGTATGTGTAGCACGCCTTTGCCATATCTGTATTGTATGATGAAAGATAATAAAAGCCCATATTTCTGTAATACCTTGCCATAGTTGCCCTTGTACAGCAAAATCTATATGCCTGCTTAGTGACATCAAGGTATCTTGACATCATATTAAGGTATTTGTAACATTCTGCAAGCCCAAGATATGAATCCAAATCCACCGGATTCCAGCACAGTGCTTTCTTGTAGGCGTCTTCTGCCCTCTTGTACTTTTGAAGCTTCACGCATAAATCAGCATAAGTCCTGTAATATTCTGCAATTGGAAGCTCTGGCATAAGTATTTCTTGCTGTGGCTCAAAATAGCACGCATATATATAATATTCCATAATATGATTAGTACACAGCCATATTTTATCCGTACCTTCTGACTTTCTTACATTAAGATCATTATCCAGCATACCAGCTTTTCTTTTATCTTCGTATTCAAGCTCTATGACATCTAACACCTTCATAAGTATATCTGCCGCTTTATCATAATCTCCTGAATTAAATACTTCCTCATAATCTCCATACTGGCTCTTTAATTCATTAAGCTTTGTGTAATCCATTTTAACTTTTTCCTTTCCGGATATTATAACTTTTAGTATCTTTTCTTAATAATTCTGGCTTTTTTCTTTTCTTGATATTCTGCCACAAGGATTGCTATGCTTCTTTCCGGTACACAGACGCTTCTTGCTTCTTTATCAATAAATGCTTTATCCTGCCCATCATTCGTGGCTGCTATTATCTTAAAGCTGCTGCTTCCCTCAACCTTTGGCAGGGCAAGATTGTGCTTTTCCCAATGCATATTATAAGCTATGTATATAAGACTTCTCGACTTATCATCTGAGTAGGAATTGCAATACATAATTCCTATCTGCCTGCAATAATTCTCCATATCAGCATACCACGCATTGCCTCCGTGATATGACATATCTGGATAGCCTAATGATTTGGAGTCACTTAACGAAAGACTTTCCCTGCTGTGAAGAATACCATATTTCTTTCTTAAGGCAATAAGCTTCTTAGTCCATTCCAATATCTGCATTGAATCATTGCTTGTTCTCCAGTTCACCCACGAAAGCTCACTGTCTATGCAATAAGGGTTATTATTTCCCTGCTGGGTGTTCATAAATTCATCTCCCGCAAGAATAAGCGGCGTACCCTGCGATAATATAACCATAACAAGAGCATTTTTAATCTGCTTAATTCTTAACTGTCTTACCTTAAGCTTTCTCGTACTGCCTTCTTCGCCGCAATTCCAGCTGAAATTATAATTCTCACCATCTCTATTATTCTCGCCATTAAGCTCGTTATGCTTGCGGTCGTAGCTCACCAGATCATACAGTGTAAAGCCATTATTACTTGCCACATAATTGATAACCGCAGCATTATATGGATTAGCACCTGCCATATTAATAAATGGCCTTAACATATCCTCATCACCTTTTAAATAACGCCTTATCGTATTCTGTGCATCATTATTACAGCTTGCCATATGCTTATATGTACCCCTGTCTGAATTCCAGCCGACAGTAATTATCTTTGTATCTGCAAGCTGTGGATCTGCTGCCAGCACATTTAGGGAATGTTCATCACAGTACAGGTGCACTCCGTCTATATGGTATTCCCTTACCCAGTACCTCACGCATTCAAGAATATATGCCGTTTTAACACCGTCAAAGAAGAATTCCATCACAACTTCAATTCCGTTATTATGCAGGCATTTTACCATATTCTTGAATTCTGTCGTGTAATCATTATATTTACCTGGCTTTTCACTAATATTATCCTCTGCTGGTATACTGTAAGATGCCTTAGGTGCATAATAAAATGCCTTGGTATAGCCCCAGCAGTTAAGCTTTTCTGCCTTTTTAGTAACAGTATTATTATAAATGCTTCCTTTTATCACACCATATCTTAAATATTCACTGCTGTCTATGAATTGAGGAAATCTGTATGCCTCATCAAATTCGTATGCCGGCATAAATTCAAGCGTAGTAATACCAAGTTCTTTAAGATATGGTATTTTCTCTACAATCCCCCTGAATGTCCCCTTTGCCTTTACCTTTGATGACCTGCTTTTTGTAAATCCACGCACATTAAGCTTATAAAAAACACAGTCATTATATGGCAGATGCAGTGGCACATCACCTTCCCAATTAAAGCTTTCAAGCTTTACCGGACTTAAATGTAATGTATTTTCTTGCTCAACTCCAAATACTTCACAGCCTGTAACCGCCTTGGCATAAGGATCAACAATATATTCATCATCAGCCTTATAACAATACAGCATTCTCTCTATATTATCATCACACACACATACAGAATGTACTGTCCCCATTCTTTTTTTTAACGGAATTTCCTCTTTTAATTCAAGAGTATCCCTATCAAAAAAGCATAGTTTTATATCCGTATCCGTACTACAATCATAAGCAAAATTATATCCATTTTCTATCCTGTTACACCCCATAATACAAGGGTTACCACTCTCACATCGCATAATATGCCTCCATTTCAACTGTCTTATACTTTATCATAATAATCCAGTATAATCAAATTCTGGAATAAAGCTTTCATCTGCTGTACCGCCCTCTTGTATAAAGCCGTTGACAACACCTAATTCAATGGCATAATCTACAACCTCATCATATTCTTTCTTAGTGACCCTCCTGTTAAGATTATCGTATTCCTTAATTCTGTTTATCGGTGTGTACTGGTTCATAATGCTTATGTATATGTCATCTTTATATGTATCATACAGGTACTTGATTACAGCCTTGGAGTCTTTCACACACGCAGGCAGAAGAAGATGTCTTACTATGACACCTCTCTTCATAATCTGCTCTTCAACATACCCCTCTTTTACGAGTTCATCTTCTGCTGTAAAGAATACCGGCTTACCTGTCTGTCTTATCATTTCTTCTAATGCTTTCTTCGCAGTTTCTGTATAATCTGCAGCATATGAATACTGCTGTGAAAGCCTGCTGTCCATATATTTAAAATCCGGCAGATATACATCCACTATGCCATCTAACATTCTTAATGTTTCAACATTTTCATATGCACTTGTATTGTATACAACCGGTATTCTAAGTCCTTTATTTCTTGCCTTTTCTATTGCCTTTATTATTGGAATTGTAAAATGTGTTGGCGTTACAAGATTAATATTATCAGCCTTATTATCCTGCAGACGAAGCATAACATCGCTCAGCTCATCTACAGATAATTCCTTTCCAACCTTTGCAGAAGCTATATCGTGATTCTGACAGAATACACATCTTAATGTACAGCCCGAAAAGAATATAGCACCACTTCCACGCTCTCCTGATATGCAGGGTTCTTCCCACATATGAAGTGCAGCCCTTGCCGCCATAATTTTATCATTCATAAGACAATAACCTTTATTATGTGTTCTGTCAATATTACAACGCCTTGGGCATATATTGCATTTGTTATCTGGCTGTGTGCTTAGTGTCATCATAATCCTCATTTCTGCATATGTTTACTATTCTGCATATCTTTATTGTTCTTCTATTTACTCTTCTTTATTCATAAGCTCTTTTATCTTATTGAATGCGTGGCTTATTCCGCCTACTTCATTAATAAGCCCGGCTTTGACTGCATCTTCTCCTACAAGAATTGTTCCTAAATCCTTTGTAAGCATTTCTGTATTCATCATCATATTCTCTACTTCTTTTTCTTTTGTGTCGCTTTTTCTTGCAATAAATGAGACAATTCTTTTCTGTATGCGTTCAAAATAATCATAAGTCTGTCTTGCACCTATTATATTTCCATTCATTCTCACCGGATGTACTATCATTGTAGCTGTTGGAACAATAAATGAATAATCTGTGCTTACAGCAAGAGGAACACCTATACTGTGGGAATCTCCTATAACAAGAGATACCGTTGGCTTGTGCATTGACGCAATCATTTCGGACAATGCAAGCCCTGCACTTACATCTCCTCCGACCGTATTCATTAAAAATAATACTCCACCTATTGTATCATCATTTTCTACCGCAGCAAGCTGTGGAAGCAGATGTTCATACTTGGTTGTCTTGCTTGCAGCTGGAAGATTATCGTGTCCCTCTATTTCACCTATTATTGTAATTAGCTTAATCTTCTTTCCATTTTTATCCTCAAGCACAACCTGTCCATCTTTATTATCACTATCTTCACTCATATATGTGCTGACTCCTTTACAATATTCCTGACCTTTCATAAAAATCCTGGCCTATACAATACTATGTCAGCACACCCCAGAACACTTCTTATAAAGAATGTACTGACTTATCATCTTATAATATTGCCAATATTGTAAATATTATGCCAAATATTCTGTATCCATAAATATTTATTTTATAATTATCTGGAACCGGTCTATCTTCCTGCCTATAATACCTGCATAACCGTCCTGTCCATTGTCTGTTTCATTGTCTGTCTGATAAGAATAATAATCCATATTCTTTCTGCTTACCCTGTAGTACGCATAATGATATCTTCCGTCTTTTAATGTTGCATATGGTGTCGCTTCATTTATAAGCAATGATGCCGGTGTATAATAATACACTTCAACCGCCTCAATCTCAGCTCCATTTCCTGCATAACCATTATAATAGTCATTAATATCTGAATTTCTGCTGTCAACATATGAAAGCCACCTGCCACCGGCATATACTCTGTATACAGCATAACCTTTATCAGTTGATAAGGTTATTCCAGTTATTCCAGTCCCCTGTATTCCTGCATAATCTTCATCATTAACTACCTCAGGAAGCCAGTAACTGCCTCTAATCTGTGCCCTGTAGATTACATTTACATTGGTATCAACATTTACTGCTTCAATTGCAGAACTTCCAACAGCTTTATCTATACGTTCTATATTCTCTCCGTTATCGTCTGTATCTGGTCTATCTTTAAATGGTGAGCTGTAATCTGCATAAAATATATTGCCATCAAATTCGTGCCCATCTATTAAGTATGCTCCAAACTGCCACATCATACAATCCATACCAGGTTCTTCTATACCCCAGTGTGCAAGCCACATATTAAAACCTCTGGTATTCGCAAGCCGCTCCAAATTCAGTACATTTTTATAATAATTATAGTTAGCATATACGCCTGTCGTATAGCCTTCTTTATCCATAGCTTCAATAAATTGTATACAAAAATCCGTTAAAAGCTCACCATCTTTGTATACATCAAGTCCATTACTCTCCTTGTATCCGTCTGCATCTTCCATATCAAACCATACGCCACGGACAGGACTTCGCCCCTGCAACATTCTTAGTGTATGATTAATCTCCGATGTCACTTCATCACTTGTAAGTGCATAACTGTATATATACACACCATAAGGTATTCCAAGCCGCTCACATTCATTCATATTACGGATTGCCTGCTTATCATCTTGTCCTTCAATATCATTACCATAACCAATTCTTATTATGACACCTTCTATATGCTCCTCTATCCTGTTCCAGTCTATCAGACCATCGTGACTGCTTACATCTATCACAACTGCACTTACATTAAACACGCTTATGGTAATCATTATTATACTAAGAACAAGCGATACAACAATAGCTGTTAAATGTGCACTTCTGCCCTGTGCTTTATTATTGTCCTTCTTGCTATGTGTAAATTTCGGACTTTTTATCATAAGACATACCACCTCCTTTATATACATATAAAGGATATACCTTGTGTAAGAATACATCTTTAAGCAAGATATATCCTTAATATATGTTATTCTAAAAGGAAGGCTTCGTGCCTGTTAATCAGTCTATATATTCTCTGTTAATTCCACTCTTCATCTCAAGCAGCTTCTCAAATACTTCTTTATTATCAAGTACAATTATACACAGCTTATCTCTTGCTCTTGTAACCCCCTGATACAGAAGCTTTTCTAATATATCATCAGTATTGTCTTCTACATCAGCAACTAATTCCCCGTACTCGTTATAACGGAATTTGCCATCTATAACTGTAAGCACCTTATCGAATTCTTTTCCTATATAACGGTAGGCATTGAACTGCCTTGTCTTATATCTTTCATTAATATCTTTATATGACTTCTCATAATCTATGTAAATGTACTGCTTTGCCCTGTAATATGCTTTAAGCTTTTTAAATTCATTAATACTGTTGGCATAGGCAATTGTTACACAATCATACTCATAGCCCCTGCCGTGCTTGGTAAGATCAAATAAATTACGCACAAATTCCGCAAGTTCTGGATTGGTTCTTATCTTATCTGAAAGAAAATATTTCTCTTCTGATAATTGTTCTATCCTTTTGTCCATTGCCCTTAACTGTTCATGTCTTGATAATACCTGGTCACAGTCATAGAACATAATAATCCTGCCGGCATTACATTCCTTAAGCCACTCAAACTGGTCATCGTGCATTCGCTGTGTTTCATCTACAAGCACATAATCATAATCTTTGATATTATCTTCGTTGACAAATTCTTTAGAGGTTATTATTGTCGTGTTACTGATGGTATTCTGCAATATATCTATATTAGGTGTCCTTCTGCCAAAGTGTATTATACATTTAGATAGTTCTTTTGGAAGCTTACGCACTGTATCATACAGAAGAAGTGTCTTTCCTGTTCCAGCTTCACCCTTTATTGAATAATATCTTACTTCACTATTATTAATAAGGCTGTTAAGGAACTTCCTACTCATAGCCTCCTGCTGGTTCGTAAGAAAATACTGGTGTCTTGCAAACCTTTCTGGTGCATTAACTGGCGATATAAGATAGTCTTTAGCTTTGAACAGACTTTCAATATTGTATTTCATACACTTCTTTATCATTCTTATATCAGCCACAAGCTCTGTAAAATCAGCCATAACAAGTGTATATGTACCATCACTAAGTTCTAATCTATATAATGTATTGGTATTTAGAATAAATGTATACGAATATATATTAGTAGTTACTGGACTAAGGTAATATCTGTTTCTTACAAGCTGCTGCTTTATTCTGTCCTCTCCTACATCTTCACTTTTAAGCTCTATATTAAGAATACATTTTCTGTTAGACGAAATCCTTAATAAATCAAATTCCTTGCTTATATGTGCAATCGTATATGAATAGAAATAGTTATCCAGATCCTCTAACCCTGCACCAGCTTTAATCAATTCCCTTACAAGAATAATAAGTGACTCTTTCTCTCTTATCCTTGTCCTCTGAAAATCTTTTCTCCCCGACAAAATATATTCATACTCAGCAAAATCCTCATTATCACTAACTCTTGTGAGATTATAAATATTAATCGAGTTCATACACTCACCTGCCTTTATAGTAAAATAGAGCATACTATACTTTATAATATGTATGCTCTATCAACTCCGGCACTATAGTATATATTAACACTCTCCAATATCCAATAATTATATAACTATCGCGATATTGTAATAGCAATATTAATATTAACACTATATTACGCCGCTATATATTCTACTGTCTGTATCCGTTAGGATTATGGCTCTGCCAGTTCCAACTGTCTTTACACATATCTTCAAGTGTCTTCTTAGCTTCCCAGCCTAGAACCTTAGCCGCTTTAGAGGCATCAGCCCACGAATCAGGTAAATCTCCCGGTCTTCTGTCACCAATCACATAATTAATCTTAACACCTGTTGAACTTTCAAATGCATTAACTATCTCAAGTACACTGTAAGGAGTTCCCGTTCCTAAGTTAAATATCTCAACACCCTTATGTGACTGTGCATATTCAACAGCCTTAAGATGTCCGCAGGCAAGGTCCACAACGTGTATATAATCTCTTCTACAAGTACCGTCTGGTGTATCATAATCTCCGCCAAATATTGTAAGCTGCTCTCTTCTTCCTGCCGCAACCTGTGATACATAAGGCATAAGATTATTAGGAATTCCCTGTGGGTCTTCTCCAATCTTACCTGATGGATGTGCTCCAATTGGATTGAAATAACGAAGAAGTATAACTGTAAGCTCTGAATCTGCATTAGCACAATCTGTAAGAATCTGCTCCATCATGGCCTTAGTCCATCCATATGGATTAGAGCATGCACCTCTTGGCATAGTTTCAACATATGGAGGCTTCTGTTCTCCATATACTGTCGCTGAAGATGAGAATACAATCTTCTTAACTCCTGCTTCTTTCATACACTCAAGAAGTGTAAGTGTTGTATCAATATTGTTACGGTAATACTTGGCTGGAAGTCTTGTTGACTCACCAACTGCCTTAAGTCCAGCAAAATGTATTACACAGTCAATCTTATTTTCTGCAAATATCTTAGTCATAACTTCTTTGTCTTTAACATCAGCCTCATAAGATACAATACTCTTTCCAGTTATCTCTTCCACTCTCTTTATAGATTCAGGACAACTGTTACTGTAATCATCAACTATAACAACATCATGTCCTGCATTAAGTAATTCAACTGCTGTATGTGAACCTATATATCCAGCTCCACCTGCTAATAAAACAACCATATGTGCCTCCCAATCTTTCTTTGTAATTATTATAACATACCTAAGCCAGTAATCAATGTCAAGAAACAACTATATATGTATTTTTTACTGTTTCTAATGCTTCTTTAAATATCTTTCTTTGAAGCAGCTTTGTATTATACTCAAACTGCTCTTTCAGTTCATCTGCCTTATTAATATCTCCCAGCCTGACATACATATTATAATCAACTGCAATATTATAACATTCTACAAATGTATAATAATCCTTCTCATCTTCAGATATACTTTTACCAATACCCTTATTATAATTAACCTTCTTAGAAAGTCCCGCATAATCTTTTTCTATAAAATCATTAAACAGACTCTCTTCTTCATATCCGGCATATCTTCCATTGACTCTATATATCTCGGCTGCTGTATCTGATATCGGAGCAATGGATATTATGAGCAATATTGCAGATATAATATATAACAACACAAATGGATTAAACTTTTTCTTTCGCATTATCCGTATATCCTCCTTGTTAGAAGTGTAAGCACCTCTGTCTGATTCATATCCGGCAATTTCGCAATATCGTCATCTGTGAAATCGCAGTAAGCTTTGATAAATAAGTGCACCTTATCAAGTATATTCTCTGCATAAGACTGACTTTCTTTACTTCTGCTCGTATCAAAGGAAACCAGCCTGTTCATAGTGTCCTCTAAATCCACTATTGATCTTGCAGCTCTGTTAAGACTATCGTCCCACGAATAAGATGATGAATCGCCTTCTGCTTCTTTTATCCCACATATTGCCCTTCTTATTTCAAGATAATCATATAAAATGCTATAGAAGCTGCTCCAGCCATATTTATAATCATCTGTTATAATAATACGGTCTGCTATTTCATACAGCTCATAAAGTGTTCCATAATCTTCATTATCAAGCAGCTCTCTAAGCTGTATCTGAATTTCATCATTATGTTCTTTGTTATACTTTTTGTTGGAATTCTCCGCCAATCTATATCCCAGCATTGAATTATTAGCTATAAGAGCTGCTGCAAGAACTATTGCAGATAACATAACAACCGCAATTGGTGTTATATTCTTCACAAACCACTTACTATTGCTTATCACTTTGCTTCTGGTTCTATTAAACTTCTTGTCATAGTTCTCCATATCATTGACATGCTTTAAAGCCTGCTCATTAGGAGAACCACAATTAGGACAGAACTTTTGATTAAGCTGAAGCGGTGCACCACAATTATTACATTTCATCTTCTACTCCATTCTTCATAATACTTATCTTCATATGATTGTCCAAGCTTATAATCATAATAACCATCTGGATATAATTCATCTATCTGCTGCCTTATATCATCTTCTGATAATCCAGCATAATTAACCAGGTAGTCTCTGGCATTCTCTACCCACATATCTATTATCTGTCTGTCCTCTTTAGAACAAGTCATATAATTTCTATTAGCATATGAGCCTTTATTTTCTTTCATATTTACAAGGTCAAGAGCATGCCTATAGCCATTCTTAAACTGGTATTCCATTACCTCTGCTTTATCCTGTCCTTTAACATTCTCGTATACCTTTAAAAAAGCATCATAATACCAGTCATATAGCTGTATAAAATTATAATGTTCCCAGCTTGCCATAAGGCTTGTATTCCCATCATAATTTCTTATTATATCTCTGGCTTCTGAATATCTTTGAAGTGTATACAATTCATCAAGTTTAGCAGAATTGTCATCGTACCAATCCATAGCTTTATGAATCTCATTACGTTCTTTTCTTGAATCGTTATACTGCTTATAATCAAAACGTCCTATAGCTACTCCTATTACTAAAGCAGCAGCCGTTCCAATCAATACATATCCTATACTTTTGGCTATGCTTAATAAAGCATATCTTCTTACATTCTTATCAAGATTATCCATATCACTGTTAATCTTATATAAGTCATTCATATACTTCTTCTCTGAAGCCTCGTACTGCATAGCACCGCAGTATGGGCACTTTGTATCTTCACTGCTAATATCTGCTCCACAATTACTGCATATCATACATATCCCCCTTATATTAGAATAATGTCAGCTGGGTGTAGGTTAATTCCAAATTAATAATCTTTATAAATTCTTCTAATTGCTGTCTATCAGATAAAATATTTACATTTTTATTCTGCTCTAAATATTCATTACCAGATGAAAACTTCACAAGTCTATGACTATAACATGCTATTCTCTTAAATTGTTCCTCCGCATACTTAACCGTATGCATTGTTCCACTATTCATCTCTGCCTCAACAACTAATACACCCTGACATATTCCACTTTGCAATCTATCTCTTTTTACATATTGGTATTTATTTAATGGTGTTCCAATATCATATTCGCTTATTAGACATCCACCATTCTGTACTATTCTATCAGCTAAACTTCTATTAGACTTTGGTTGTATATTATCCAACCCACAGGGCAACAAAACAATGCATCTTCCTCCATTATCCAAAGCACCTCTTAAAGCTTCTGTATCGCACCCTAATGCCAGACCATTCACAACATTTATATTATTTTTTGCAAGAAATGCACCTGTTTCATATGCAATTTTCAATCCATTTTCTGAGGCTTTTCTAGTTCCAATTACTGCAATATTTTTATATTTATTAATGCATTCTATTGAACCATTATAATATAATATTGATGGCTTATCATTAATATTTTTTAAACCCTTAGGATATTTATTACTTTCTATTGTACAATTCTCTACAATCATATCTTCTATACTGCCTTTCCTAAAGCAAACATTTTAACTGTCTTTGCACCTTTTTCCATCAATATTCCCTACAGGCATATAATGAATTCCCTGTTGTTGTGACATCATCCATAAGCAGTATTATGTCTCCATTAATATCAATACTATCTACTGTTGATATTGTCTTCATATGTACTTGTCTATCTCTGCATCCACCATATGCAAGCTTATCAATACTCTTTGTTCTCTGCAAATAATACACTTTATTCTTACGTCCATCAGCCGCAAGCATTTCACCTAACATTCCTATTCCACTTTCCTTCTTATCAGCATCACTGGATGGAACCACACATATAGTTACATCTTTACATATCTCTTCATTAATCAAATTATAGAAATACTTCACCGCCGACTGCTTTCCTTCTTTCAAATCAAGTATTCTACCACTAAAAACATCAAAGTACGGATTCTTAATTCTGAGTTCCTTATTTTGCCAATATTTATGATAATTACTATATACTATTATATCATCAATTTCATCCCATTCTTTATTAACAAATATCATATGCTGTCCTCCAAATTCATAGCAAACTCACCAAACAATATATTTTATATTTATAATATATCAGCTTTTTATGCGTTTGTCAAACAAATGTTCTTTATATTTGTATCAGCTTAACATAATAAATGAGGCCTCCCTATTATACGGAAACCTCATTTAATATATGTACAGATAGAAACCTTTTAAAATTCTATTCCATTAACCTTAAGTAATTCCCTTGCACTTTCAAGTGAATCCTTACCTGTCTTATTCTTAATAGGTGCGAATTCATAATTACGCTCAACTTCATATGGAACACAATTATCCATCATCTCAACCATATCAAGAACAAGCTTTTCAAACTTATAGCCATTAGGTGTTTCTGGCTTAACAAGGTTATCATTCTCATCTATATAAGGTATCTTCTTTTCTACTATATGTAATGGAAGCTTTCTGTTAGCTATCTCAACAAGCTTGTTAAAGCTGAATAAATAATTAAGAATAACTCCAAATCCATATGTAAGCTCGCCATCTTCTCTTCTCATATTGGCCAGTTCTTCTGACATCTCATAATACTCAATAATTGAAGGATGTCCGTTCACCTTACACATTACACCAACCTTCTCGTCTGGTGCACATTTTCTAACAACCTTTGAACCACAATCTGCACCTGAAAGTATTGTTGCACCTACAAATGATGGGTCTGCAATTCTCTGTAAAATATTATCTACAGCAAATACATTTACCAATTCAATGCCCTTGCTTTCCATATCCTTATCAAGCCCTGCATCAATAAGTGATGTAAACCAGCCACCATTGCCATTAGGTGACATTGCAAGACTGTCAGTACTTTCCATATAAAGCTTACCATTATAATCTACAGATGGTGCCATACTCTGAATAAAGAACTTAACATAATCTTTATCATATCCAAAGAAGTTATGCTCTTCGAAAAATGCTACTGTATCATCATTATTCTTATCACTTGTCATAATATAAAGCGGCACATATGCACCTGATTGGTTAACTACATCTAATAAGTTATTAATCAACTGCTCGAAAAGGAATAAATCCTTATTAATACCTACATTAAGGGTTCCCTTTGGCTTATCAAGTCCAAGTCTTGTACCCTGTCCACCTGCAAGTAATACTGCGGCAACCTTGCCAGCCTTGATAGCCTCTATACCTTTAGCAGTATATTTATCCTTATTAGCTTTAATATCCTTTATCTCAACAGCTTCCAAAGGCTCTACTTTTCTATCAGATGAATTGTCCTCTGCTTTGTGATTAATGCTTTCAACAACACTCCAGTCTATGCTTGCAACCTGTGCAATAAGCTTCTTAGCTGAAACTTCATCAAGAGCCTCAAGTCTTTTAATTACATGCTCCTGATTGTGTTCTTTTAACGCATTAATTGCTTCCTGCTTATTCATTGTAATTCTCCTCATACAGTATATAATGTTATTCTTTTTAATTATACAACTTTTTAATAATCTATTCAAATTTGTCTAATGTTAATTATTACTTATCACCTAATTGCTTGATGAAAATTAACTACATGTTTCTTGATTTTCCATCAGATGAATGAACTTATTTTCAAATTGTTCCTTCGAGTATGTATGAGTTTCTTTAAAAAGATACCCCTCTAAGTTACCAATCCCCATAATTTTCGCTTCCTGCTGTGCATTTTTTTGAATACTAGCATAAATCTTTCCTAAACTCTCTGTCTTTTGTGCTTTATTATTCTTTTCATCATTGTATACAAATATATAACAAAAATTATTTCTTATATCTTCAAATGTGTTAATTATTTTCATATCAATAAGCATAATCAAACTATCATATATTTTTCTATACATATCATTCTGTTTAAAACTGCCATTCTTAAACTCAATGAAATACCATCTGCCATTTATATCCTTATATAACGCATCGTTAGACTTTGGTACTGCTTTCCAACCTCTCCCTTTTGCATAAATATTAGGGATTTTATCAAAATTAATAACTTTAATAAGACTTTCTGTCATAGTTTCTTTGTTCGTAGAATCTGTTGAAGCTTTTTTCATTGTACATATATTATCAATAAAAATATCTGGCAACTCTTTTATCACTTTATCTGTCATAAACTTTCTTCCTTAACCATTATTCAGCTCATATCTTAATGTATCTAGAGCCTCTATTGGTGAAACCATCTTTTTGTATATCTCTTCAATATTATCTGTCACATTCTTCATATTCACTCTATTATTATCAACTGAAGATATATAATAATTAACACTACTATCTGTAGCATATTTACAAGAAAATAAATTAATTGCATCAACAAAATATGGACTATGTGTTGTAACTACCACTGACAAATCAAATTGCTTTTGAAGTAAAACTAATAACTCGGCATATGCTATCTGCCATTGCGGATGAAGATGAATTTCTGGTTCATCTAATATAACCACATCTTTCTCACTCAAACTTCCTTTTTCCAGCAGCATTTTTAAAATAACAAATGATTTCATTCCTGTCGACAAATTCGACAACGCAACTGGTTCATTATATCCATTAAGCTGCAAATAAAATTCACCGGTCATTTGATCGTTTGTAATATCACCATCAACAACCTTACGCAAAAGTATCATTATATCATTTATCTTTTCTTTTGCCATAACTGCACCTATAACTCCATCGAATATATCGTTCTTTTTATTAAGCAAAAGTGCCTTTAATGTTTCATTAATAATATTAAGATCCTGATATTTCGACAATTCATCAATTATAAACGGGTTATCTATATATACCGCCTTATGCAGTATATTTATTTCTCCTAAAAAATCATTACATTCATTATTAGAAAATGATAATTTATTATGCTTATCCTTTATCTGCAAATCAATATCTGCTAAATTAATATCTCTATCTGAAGATAATGAATTAATCTGTCTATTAAAAACACTATTGAAATAACGTGATATTATTTCTTTTCTTATTACGTCATTAGATATATTCATAACACGAATTATATTATCAGCAATTTCTTCTAACATTATATCATAATCGTCAAAAATGCTATTATTCTTATCTTTAAACTGTTCATTTAATTCAGCTGCTATTTCATCTTTATTAAATGTTTCATTATTAAAAATTATATTGTTAACATACCTTTCAACGTATAATGTATACTGTCTATATGTTTTAAAATCCATTTGTACATTGATATGATTTTGAATTATTTTTCTATTATTGGCGTTTATTTCCGATATTCTTTGTCCTTGAATTTGCTCGTTAATATCATACAATGAATTGAAAATTGAAAATAATATTTTACCTATTGTACTTTTTCCTGTATTATTCTCTCCTGCAATAACAGTTATTCCATCTATAATAATATCCGCATTATCTATTTTAGCAAAATTACTAATGTTAAGTTTCATTAAATATATCCTCTCAAAAATATAATATATTATTTATTATAACATATGTTTTATATATTCAAACAACTTTTATCCAAAAACACTCTCACATTTATTAAGTACAGAGGCAATTGTAACATCCATATCATAGTACTTATATTCGCCAAGTCTTCCACCGAATATAACCTTATTCTCTGCATCAGCAAGCTTCTTATATTCCTCGTATAACTTTCCGTTCTTCTCATCATTTACTGGATAATAAGGTTCATCACCTGGCTTCCATTCTGATGAATATTCCCGGCTGATTATTGTCTTTGGAAGGTCATTGCCAGCTTCATCCTTGCCGAATTCAAACCACTTATGCTCAATAATACGTGTCCAAGGTGTCTGCCTGTCTGTATAATTAACAGCTGCATTTCCCTGGAAGTTAGGCTTATCAAGTGTCTCATTCTCAAATCTTACTGAACGGTACTCAAGTGTTCCAAGCTTATAATCAAAATAAGCATCAATAGGACCTGTGTATACAACCTTATCTGCAAGTGCATCAAGTTCTTCCTTATGCTCAAGATAATCTGTATTTAATCTTACTTCAATGCCATCAAGTATATTCTCAACCATCTTTGTATATCCACCCATTGGAATTCCCTGATATAAAGCATTAAAATAATTGTTATCAAATGTAAGTCTTACCGGAAGTCTTTTAATAATAAACGCTGGTAAATCCTTGCAGTCCCTTCCCCACTGCTTCTCTGTATAACCCTTTACAAGCTTTTCATATATATCACGGCCAACAAGTGATATAGCCTGTTCTTCAAGATTCTTAGGCTCGCCTGTTATCTCTTTCTTCTGCTCTTCGATCTTTGCAGCAGCTTCCTCTGGAGTAACAACGCCCCACATTTTATTAAATGTATACATATTAAAAGGCATTGAATATAATTCACCCTTATAATTAGCTACAGGGCTGTTAGTAAATCTGTTAAATTCAGCAAACTGTGTGATATACTCCCATACTTTCTTATTATTAGTATGGAATATATGTGCACCATACTTATGTACATTAATGCCTTCCTGCTTCTCTGTATAGATATTACCTGCTATATTAGGTCTTTTATCTACTACAAGCACTGACTTTCCTGCCTTCTTTGCCTCGTGTGCAAAAATAGCCCCGTATAAACCTGAACCTACTACTAAATAATCGTACATATAATTATCTCCTTATAATTAAATAACCCAATTGACATTTATTTATCAGTTATTTCCTAACTTATTACATTGAAGAATACCTTTACTCCAATGCTCACCTATATTTTGCCTGAACTCATTTCTTACCATTTTCGCTCTATATTCCAAATATTCTTTATTATCTAATCTAATATATATATACCTTTGCAAAGTTCTTTACCATATTTTGAAATTTTTAAAAATTTGCTTAATTCTTCAATCGAATATTTTCCTTTTCCTAATTGCGGTACTGGAATAATACCCATCTTTGTAAACATTTCATTTCTTCTATTAACTGATAAAAACTTTTCTTTTCTAATATCAAATATATCAAATCCAACAAACCAATCCGGAAGATTATCATAATATACGGAGTGTTTCATATAGCACCACTCACCAAATAAAATATATTCATTTGTAATAACATCAAATATATTATCCTCATATTTAATTAACCAATCGGGCAATTTTTTCCATTGTCCTAGGTATGGTGCTATTATGTATTCACCTCTATTTTGAAGTTTTATTTGTCCATTTGAATCAAATGAAATTCCAAGATTTGCTCCATCTATCTTTTCTTCAATAATTATTTCATTACATAAAAGATTACTAACTTCTTTTTGTAAAAGAATTTTATCATTTCTTTTAACTGTTGAATCAACCTCAATATATGGTGTTGATGGGAATTTATAAAACACTTATTTCAATCCTTTATTTAATATTTTCTGCTCATACATTTTCTGTGCATAATCTCTATCTATAAACTCAATTGTTATACCATATTTTGCAAATGAATCTTCATACCCCAACCATTTACCATCCGATGCTTCAACAAATGGCGGTTTATCTTTATGTGAATTTGCAAGTGCTATAAATTTTTTATCACTTTCATCAAAACTTTCTGTATCTTTATCATAAGGAAAACTCAAATACTGACCATACTCATTTTTCATAAGCTTTATATTATCTTCAGGTTGTATATCACTATAATAATTATATAACCATCCAAAAAAAATTTTTCCCATATTACTTTTATCCGATACGTTATTTCTATATTCATTTAAAATCTCAAAATCCATATCTAAAACAATTTTAGTATCTTTACTATTAACTAAATCATTTATATACTCCATACATTTCTTTTTCATAACAAGTTCATTTACACTACAACTTTCTGGTGAAACTGAAGCTTTCACTGGAACATTAGTATCAAGAATTATCTTTCTCATCTGGATCCTTCAAATCCTACTTTTCTTCACCATTTTCTATTTGTGATTCAAAATCTGTATCCCATTTTAATTCAAATGATATTTTTTCATTTATATTATGGTCATAAAACACATCTGTTACAGAACCCAAATCTACTGAAGCCTGAGGTCCATTCAATAATAATACTGTCTTTCTGTCTGACTGTCTGTTTTAACATAACCAAAAACTGACCTATGCTTGACTTTCCGGAACTATTACTTCCAAATAATACTGTCACAGGTGCAAGATCTATCATACCCGTATCTTTCCATCCTTTAAAATTCTTTATTCTTAATTTTCTTAACATATCAAAATTAATCTCCCTTATATACATAATTTTAAACATTTTCTATCATAATAACATATTTTTTATTCAATCGTAAATAATATCCCTTATATTTTACTTTCTAACTAAAGAATCTCTTCCACCCTATTCATAAAATCATCTAACAAATAATTACTATCTCCAGCAATATTATTTAAATTATCTGAATTATTAATACTAAACGTGCTATATTCCCATAATTCATCATTATCTATAAAATTCCCTATGTTACATATAGGTACATTCATCATTACAAGCACATCTTGCAAAGGTGTTCTTCTTTTAAGTAGAAATCTGAATAACCATTTTCTTATATTGGCTGGTGAAAAATTATTGTAAAATTCATCATTATCATCTATATGCTTAATACAATCTAATACATCATTGATTCCACCTTCTGGCATTGGCTTGATCCATTTAGTTCTTGAATTACCAAATATATACCGTGCATCACTGGTTTTTATTGCTCTTAACGCCTTCATACTTTTCTGTAATATATGTGGCATCTGCATATTATGTTCACCAATTCTTAAAGTGTTACATTTTTTATCAACATCTCTCCATTCCAAAGTACAGATTTTTCTTCTTTCCAAACCAAAACATAAAATGATTAAAAATATCGCTTTATTTCGAACTCCATTTCTCTTGTTCTCTATATATTTAATAATATATGCTATTTTCTTTATATCCGCATCTGTATTATTTATTACATTATCACGTTCTTTTAATACATCCTTACAACGTTCAAGAATCACTCCACTTCCAATATCGTAATCTTTATTATATGCTTGATTTAATATAAATGACTTAATATAAAAAAATTGATTTTTTGCTGTATTTGGAGTCTTTATCGTCATATTTTTTCTTATATAACTTTCATAAATATTCAAGCCTATATTCTCATAACACGCACTAGAATTGTTTGTATATTTACCCCCTGCTTTTAAAATATAATATGCAAAAAATCTCTTATTACAGCTCCAATAAACATCCCAGCAATTAGATTTACTTGATGGAAATTGAGTATTCTTATATGTAATCATATCCCTAAAAAAATAAATGTCATAATTACGTCCTATAAGATAATCTATATTAAAAAAATCCAAGTAAGCCAAATCAGTTTTTTTACCAAATAAAATTTTAAACACTATTTTTCTACTTGCAAAAAAAGCACTTGTAGTTTTTACGTCTCTATTTAATAGCCATATTCCCTTACCGCATAATAATATTCCCCATTCATAATTGCTACTATTATAATCCATATCTCGTGATAATACTGAAAGTGCATATTCATAATCAAGATTATTTCCCCATTTTACAATTAATTTATGTGGGACATTATACTCATATTCATATTCATTATCAATTGACTTTAAAATAAAGCTACTTTCACTACAACAGAATATATTCCTACACATTGCCTCCATAACCAATTTAAATTCATCACTTGATATTTTTAATTTATTCTTTATAAGTGTTTCTATATCTTGTATTTTATTTTCATTTTGTAACATTGTATATCTCCTGTATCTTCATTTTTAATGTTAGTTTCATTTGTTTTTTCATATTATAAATATTATCTGGCATTATAATATAAATCTTTATAATGCCAGATAATATTTATAAATTATATCATTTCTTTATAAATGCTAAATCCAAATCAACATCTCCATTAATTCCCGGAACCGTTGTTCCATTATCTGTATACTGCCACATATTGTATGAGAATGGTAATTTTTCTGGTAATTCATCGCCATCTTCATAATCCTGACCCTCATTATAATATTTTCTAAAATACCAAGCTAACCATACATTATACTTTGATGACAATACATCATAATTAACACTATTTAACCAAGTATTCTTATTCATATATATCATAGGCTGATATCCAGCAGCTTTTACTGTATCACAAAAAGCCTCACATATAGCTGTAAGAGAATCCTTATCTAACTTGTTATATGTCCTGTAACCTGATGTTGTTTCCCAATCGAACACAACTGGATATGTAATATTATAATCTTTAATTAATGAAATTACATAGTTGGCTTCTTCCTTAGCCTCTTCTACTGTTATGGCCTGTGAAAAGAAATATACACCAACTTTCATTCCATTATCAGAAGCTCCCGTTATATTCTGCTGATAATATGGATCAGTAAACAATTCACCATCATCATCTGTATATCTACCTGCAGCTCTTACCATAGCGAACTTATATCCTGCATTAGCTACCTGTGCCCAATCGATTTCAGCTTTATGTTTTGAGACATCTACACCTCTGATTATTTCAGCATTGGAAGCATCTGCTGTCATATTGACAAAATCAACATAATTATTATATGTTGCATTTATCTCTGTATCTTCTGTTATACAGCTATAATCTTTATCCCATCCATTGAATAACGTCTGGCTCTCTATCTGTGCCGGTGCTGTCGCACTATGTCCATATACTACTTTCTCTGTCTTTACTGTATTTCCATTATTCTTAAATGTTACTGTATACGTTGTAGTTACTTCGCTGGCATCTCGGCCTTCATCTTTTCCATATCCATTATAATGCATATAATACTGCTTTATATCATTTCCATATGCTGCTCTTAAGTCTGCATATCTTCCCTTATATGAATATACATTAAATTCTTCGTTTCCTGTTCGGCCTTCATCCATTCCGTATTCTACAAAATGCCATATTGCTTTTGTTTCATCATTTCCATATGCTGCTTTTAAATCTGTATATCTGTTCAAATAATACTCAGCATCAAATATAGCTGAATAATCTACACCATCATATTCTGTTACTTTATATACAGCATTTACAATCAAATCAGAAGTAATATTAGAAAATGTTCTATCCCATCTTCTAAAATTCTTTTCTTTTTCAACTGAAGCTGGTGCAACCGCTGAATCACCTTCTGCTACAGTCTGTGTGCTTACTACTGTACCATTTTTCATAAACTTAACTGTATATGTCTTAACAACCGGTGCTGATATTTGAACAGACTTAATATCTGAAGGTTCTGACTCAACACTGTTTGCATTATATGCAGCAACTTTATAATAATATGTCTTTCCTGCCGTTACTGTTGAATCTGTATATGAAGCTGCTGAACCGGTATATATAACGGAATATCCTGAATCTGCATTCTCGCTTCTATATAATCTATATCCTGTAGCGTTATCCACTATGGACCAGCTTACATTTACTTTATTAGTTCCATTTTGTTCAACCTTTTGCAATTTTGGTGCAGAAATACTTTCTGTCTTAACATCATTTGTAAATGCTTTTATGCAATAATTTACATTTATTCCTTTATATCCAGGTATATTAGTATCATAAAATGTCTTTGATGCTGAACTAATTCCCTGTTTAGAAAAGAAACTTTGATCATCGTCTGTCACATTAGAAGAATCTGCCCCAACACCTATATAATCCTTACCTGTCGAACTTTCCATAACTGTATTGGTGTCAAAACTTACAACTATAGATATTACATCATCTGCTTTTAATATTATATCATCTAACAAATCTAATGTATAATAACCTGCATATGTTGTAGTTCCTTTTATTGTTGTTAATAATTCACCACTGTCTGGATTATATCTTAATGTTGTATCACTTGTATTTGGCTGTTTTGTTTTTGTAGGATTTTTATATATATTTATTTCATAATTTCTTTTTACATCTCTTGTTGCAAAAGAAACTGCTGTAAGCTTCTGGCTTTCATTACCGCTTATCATAAATATATTAGCATATGATTGTCCCACCATATATGGACTATACGGACCACCAAATGTCGTTGTACCATCAAACTGATAGTTATTACCATATGTATCTCTTTTAGCTATTTCGTATACTACTGCATTATTAGCATTTATAGATAAATCACAATATGAGATCCAAGTATATCCCTCAAACATCATATTAGTTCCCCAGCTGTTTTTTACAAGCCATGCTCCATTAGTATCCGGGGTATGCGTAACTCCGTTACTATCAGTTACTGTAAAATAGCTTTTATCAAAATTATCATCCCAGCCTATCAATGCGACATTATGATTAATATATTTATTCTCATAATCATATGAATATTTACCATAATTATCTTTATCTGAATAATACTTAGTCTCTGCATTATACGACACAGTTACAGCTCCGTTATCAATAACAGCCTGTTTTACATCCTGTGTATCTGTCATTTTTATGTATTTCTGACCAACTAATATGTATTCAACATCATCCACATTAAATGTATAATCTGTTGTTAAATATATTCCCTCATGACCAGCCTGTTGATTAACCATTGAAGCCCATTTACTTAATGTCTTAAAAGCGTAATTGTCATTACCACCACCTTTAAGGCACTTTTCCATTGATGACGAAGCTTTTATAGTTGTAACATCTCCTGTTGAATTACCAAGCTTGTCTACATACTGTGTATCATCAAATGTCATATATGCCAATGCGTACTCATCTAAATCAATGTCTGTTGCTGATGATACAATACCATGAGATAACGCATATGATTCCATAGCAGCTGTTGCTGCATATGACCAGCATATTCCAAAACCACCTTGATTCTTTACACTTGTCACATATCCCTTTGTCCTGGAATCATACTGTGCAGGAAGCTGTGATGCTCTCACTAAGTAATCTTTAGATTGATTATCTTCTTCTACGCTAGGTGCAACATATCCATCTTCTGTATTATTCATTAATGGATGCTGAACTTTATTATCTTGCGAACTATTATTTATAGTATCGGCATATGCCACGCTTCCCATACCACTTAATAACGATAGCATCATTATCAAACCTAATACCACTGACATTATTTTTTTAGTTTTTCTTTTCATATGCAGCAATCCTTTCTTTAACTTTATTAATCTTTACATTTTATTATTCTTGTTGCTTTTTCATTTCTTCTTTGAAATCATAAAGCATCGATAAATAATCATATTGTGGCTTATACCCCAATTCATCAATAGCAGGTTTTATATCCATAATATACTGCGGTGCATTAGGCTTTTCCGGACACATAATTAATTCTGATTTTTTTGTTTTATCACAAAATACTTTTACAATTCCCTCTATTTGTTCTAATAATGAAGTGCCTATTCCTGTACCAACATTATAATATCCACAATCACGATTTACAAATAAAGCTTTATATAACATCTGACAAAAATCCTTAACATATACCATATCTTTCTTACGTGTGTTGTCTCCCCAAACTTCAATAGACTCACCAGCTATGGCTTTCTCTATTAATTGCCTGTATCCAATTTTATGTATTTTACCATCTACATAATATGTATCAATAGGCGAATACAAATATATTGTTGGTAATCTAAAAATAAATCTTTTCAATCCATACATCTGATGATAATTTTCTATCATATCAACTGCAAAATTTTTGGACATTACATATATAGTATGATCACTTGTAAAACTGAATTTTCTTGGAAGATCTACCGTTAATATTGGATTCTCCTCAGCATAATCTTTTATATCACCAAAACTTTGTGCAAATAAAATTCTATCAGCTCCAGTTTCACGACAATATTCTAAAACATTAAGATTTCCTGTGATATTTACATCTATATATTTGTAAGGGTTATATCCTTTCATACGTGCTGGCATTGCCCCTGCTAAATCAACTACTGCATATACATCTCTAGGTAATTTAAAAAATTCTTCTTTCTTTGTAATATCAACTGAATAATACGGAATATTATACTTATCAAAATAACTAGAGTCACGTGTACCAGACGCAATAATTCGATAATCTGTATTATTACTATGTTCAATAAAATATTCAATGAAATAACGCCCTGTATCACCACTTGCACCAAATACAACTATATTTTTCATATTCCCCCCTGCTATACTAATCTAACTTGCACATATTTATTTTCGTTTTTAAGAACGTCTTCCACCTTATCAGGACTATCAAACTTAAGAACCAATGTTCCTATTGCCTCATTAGCAGCTTCAAATCCACCTACTGTTGTACCTTTTTCAATCCAAAGATCACGTTCAACAACATTATCAGATATCTCATCAGAAATCCATAATTCATCAAACACACCTGGTTCATCACTATGCAAGATTATTTCTGCCCAGCAGCCATTATATGATTCCTGCTTAATCTCATCTAAAGGAAGTCCTACCGAATATTTAACCATATTAGTAATCATATCCACGCCTGTTGCATATCTTAAACACTCTGATAATCTATTACCACCACCACGAGGCGAAACTTCCATAATATACGCTTTTCCATCAGTTCCTTCTCTAGTTTCTATGTTATAAACAGCTGTTTTCATTTTTAATAATTTTAACAAACGCTGAATTTCATCTTTTAATTCTGCCTGATGTTCTCCTGTCATAGAAGAAGGCCAGCTATAAGCTGCTGGTGTATATGGATTCTTAGCATTACTATCAAATCTTTGACTATTAAATGAAACAAACCTTAATTCACCATCTATAGAAAAACTATCTGTATCTGAGGAATAACCTTTTTGAATAATAAAATCTTCTATAATAAATTCACTAGAATGTGAATACGATAATGCATATTCAATACTTTCTTTTAAAAGTTCCTTGTCATCTACACGAGTTACGCCCTTACTTCCTGCCGAATCAGTTGGCTTAACTATTACAGGCCAATTAAACTTATCAATATCATTAAGAGCATCTTCTATTTTTTTATAGCTCTTGGCTGTTGGAACTGTAAAATTATTTTCTTTTAAAAATTCTCTGAATTTACCTTTATTTTGTAATATACACACAGACTCATATGGTCCAACATTAGGAAGACCCATTTTCTCTGCTACATAAGCAGCAGTTATTACTCCTGGGTCACAAGCAAAAGACATAATACCATCTATTTTTAATTTTTTTGCTGCTTCAAGTGTTTTTTCTTTATCTATAATACTAACATTACAATACTCATCTGAATATTTATGTGCAATATTATCAGGAAGATAATCACAAGTAATTACATATATCCCTAATTTATGTGCAGCTTCTATTACTGGCAGTGCATATCTTGCTCCGCCCAAAATCATAAGTTTTTTCATAACACTTCTCCTTTTATTGTTTGCACGAAATAATTATCTCACATATTCTATCTACATCTTCCATATTTAAATCAGCATACATTGGCAATGTAAGTACTCTCTTACTAATATGTAATGCAACTGGTGTCTGCATTACGTCATATTGTCCGTGAAAAGCTGCAAATGTATTGGTTAATGGATAGAAATATTTTCTAGCACCAATACCATTTTCTGCTAATCTATCAAACACTTCAGCTCTGCTTGCACCAAACAGTTTTTCTTCAAATATAACAGGATAATATGCGTAATTACTTACCACATCTTTTTGTACCGCATTTAATTGAATACCATCAATTTTCTCTAAGTGCATATTATATCTCTCAGCAACTTTTTTTCTCTTGGCTATTTCCTCATCTACATGTCTTAAATTACATAATCCCATTGCAGCACAGAATTCATTCATCTTAGCATTAGCACCTACTGCATCTACTTCTTCCGGTCCGTGAATACCAAAATTCTTCAATTCATACAATAAGTCACCAAGATGCTTATCTTTAAAACAAACTGCTCCACCTTCTATTGAATTAAATACCTTAGTCGCATGAAATGAAAAGCAAGAGGCATCTCCAAATGAACCTACTCCTTTACCTTTATATGTCTCTCCAAATGTGTGTGCAGCATCATATATAACTTTCAACTCATATTTATGTGCTATTCTTTCTATTTCTTCCACATTACATATATTGCCATATACATGAACTGGCATAATTGCACATGTTCTATCTGTTATTAATCGCTCTATTTTTTCCACATCCATAGTCATTGTAACAGGATCTATATCACAAAAGACTGGTATTAAACCATTTCTTACTATTGCGTGTGTTGTTGAAGCAAATGTAAATGGTGTCGTAATAACCTCACCCTGTAAATTCATAGCCTGTAAAGTTAACTCCAATGCCATATGTCCATTAGTAAATAAATCTATATTATCTACTCCCATATATTCTATTAACTTTTTTTGTAGTTCTTTATGTTCTGGTCCCATATTAGTAAGCCAATGGCTATCCCACATAGGCTTAATTTCATCCATATATTCCTGAAAATCTGGCATTGATGATCTTGTAACTAATATATTATTCATATTCTTCACCTTTCTACTTTTTTGCAATTCCTTTAATAATATTAATCAAATACTCATATGACTCTAATTTAAACAATTTAGAACCCGCAATATAAATAATTGCCCCTAATGGAATCTGAATTATAAGAGTTAATGAGGCATTCAGCCCAATTAAACTTACACAATAAACAATAATTCCCATAACAACTGCCAATAATATTGCTGGTAATATATCTTTTAACTGCTCTAAGTATCCATAATCTAATAATTTCATATTAGGCCATGAATTAATAATCTGACTTAACAATCCAGATATCAATAAGCTATATGCCATAGCCATAACGCTTATTCTCATTGTAATAAACAATAATGTTAAACCAATTACTTTTTTAATAATTTCAAGCTTTAAAAACAAATCACTTCTTCCCATTGCATTAATTGCATTAAGATTTGCTGTATGTATTGGCCAAAACATATATGTTATACAAAATATCTGTAAAAACGGAACACAGGGCAGCCATTTATCTGTTAATAACAAACTGACTATCGGAGATGCACAAAAGGCCAATCCCATCATAAGTGGTGCCATTATATATGTACTTGTCTTTATTGCTCTTCTTGTCATACTTTTTACTCTTGTATGATCATCCTGTACACTTGACATTGATGGGAGTAATACACTATCTATGGATGCATTTATATTCGTAACTATTACTTTAGGAAATTTATCTCCTTGATTATAAAAAGCTAAATCTGAAGATGAATATATCTTGCCTATAATTAAATTCCTCAAATTATTATACACTGTATCCAGCAACGATGATATTAATAATTTCCATCCAAATGACAATAAATGTTTGAGCCTTTCCCATGAGAACATTTTCTTTGGACGCCATTTAACTGTCAACCATAATATTAATGTGTCTATAAATGTATTAGATAACTGCTGTGCAACCAATGCCCAAACCCCGCATCCTGAATATGCCATAACGATACCTAATATTGCTGAAAAAATTGTTCCACCTAATGTCGAGAAGAAAAATCTTTTAAAAAGCATATTACGTGATACATAGGATTGTTGTATTCCTTTTACTCCAGATGCCACTATAGTTAAACTAATCACCCTTATTATTGGTATTAAAGATACATCATTATAAAATCCTGCTATAAGTGGAGCTAATAAAAACATTGCTGAATATAATATTATACAAATTCCCAAATTAAAATAAAACACTGATGAAAAATCCAAATCATCAGCTTCTTTTTTTTGAATTAAGGCAGTTCCTAAGCCACTATCAACAAATACCTGCAGTATTGTTGTAAATACTGTAACAAGAGCAATTATTCCATATTCTTCTGGTGCCAGAATTCTAGCTAATACAATAGAAACTACAAACGTAACTATTTGGGCTCCGCATCTTTCTGCAAAACGCCATAAAAAATTTGAAATAACACTCTTTTTCTTCATAGTATCTCTACACCTACATTGAACCTTTTCTTTTTTTTATTATAAATGGACAAATAATATACATACAGTATTTTATCTTAGTTTTAATTTTATGTTTAATAGTCAAGCAATTTAAATACTGTTTAAGTTCTTTTTTTCTTAATATATTATATGCTGCCTTCCTTATCTCTCTGTTACTACTCATTTCATTTCTCAATACTGTATCTTCAGATATTGTTTCCGCTTCTAATTCAGTGTGATATATTCTTTCTTTTATAATATTACTATATTTATCTGAATTTTTAAATGTCAATAATTGTTCCAAATAGTATTTTCGTTGAAGTATATTTTCTTTTCGGCTTTCTATATCTGTATTATCTGCTGAGTACAACGCTCCTGTTTTAACACCATAATTGTACTGTGACATTGTATAAGGTAAAACAACAACTTTTCCATTTATAAATAACTCTGTTAACCGAACATAATCTCCAAACCAATATTTTCTAGAAAACTCTAATCTATATCCATCCGTCTTCTTCATAAAAAATGAAGATGTATGTATTTTCCATTCTAAAAATGCTTCTCTTGGTGTCATTGTATGTATTTCTTTCCAGTCATTAAAATACATATCTTTTTTATGTGAATTAATACAATGAACCAATGTATTATGTCCGCATAAAACACACTCATCATTTAATTCCATATAATCATATTGGTTTTGCAGCTTATCATCGCTTAACCACCAATCATCACATTCACAAAATGCAATATATTTACCTGTCGCCTTTGGCAGCATATATTCTTCTACAATCGCTTCACCTTTGGAATATTTATTTTCAATCTGATATATTGGCTTGATTATTTCCGGATATTTTTCTTCATATTCCTTTATTATATTGGTTGTATTATCAGTAGAGGCATCATCATTTATAATTATCTCATATTTAAAATTAGTCTTTTGGGCTAATATTGAATCCAGACATTTTTTTATATATTTTTCATGATTATATGCTAAACATAATACTGAAACCTCCATTATATCTACTCTCCTTATCTAATAATTCCTATGATATTTAGTATCTTAAAAACTATATATTTTTTATAATTATATAATTTTAAATATTGCAATTTGATCTTTTTTCCCTTTAAATAAGTCATTATATGTTTTTTTAAATCATCAACTTCTTCGTTAGACTGTATTAATTTAAATAGAATGTAAACATATTGATTAATTTTATTATAATTCAAAAATTCTATACTTTCATCATTACAATACATACATAAACCATCACACATTTCATCTACAGATGATATCATATCCTCCATACATTTACGGCTTATTCTTTTTGTTATTGAATTTTCATTCCAGATATTATATATATAATATTCATAATCTATCATTAAAATATTATCAGCTTTCAACATCAATTTATAAAATGTTGCAATATCTTCATAATATCTTCCAATTGGAAATTCTATTTCATCAAATAAATTTTTTTTATACACTCTAAAACAAATCTGATTTCCAAATTCATTTTTATTATATAAATCTATATATTGATTTCGTGAACAAAGTTTCTTATTTTTCGTTCCCTGTGGCTTATATTTATCCTTTTCCTTTTCAAAACAATATTTAAAATCTAAAATATCCCAGCTTAATTTTAAATATTCGTTCAAATCTTGAATAAAACTGCTTTCAAACATATCATCTGAATCCAAAAATGCCACATACTCACCTTGAGATTTTCTCAAGCCTTCATTCCTGGCAGATGATAATCCTCCATTTTCTTTATGAATAACATTAACATTACTATACTTATTCATAAATTGATCACAAATCTCAGGACTGCCATCAGATGATCCATCATCTACTACTATTAATTCAACCCACTCTTCCATCTGATTTATAACTGAACTTAAACATCGTTTTAAGTACCTTTCGGTATTATATACCGGAATAATTATTGATAATTTTATCTTATTCATCCTTAGCCATCTCTCTGTTTTCTATTATAAAACCCATAGATATTATAAAGTATATTATATATGCACCCTCTGTTTTTAAAACCTCATCATATATAATTAACAGTAGTGCCATTATCGCCATTACTTTCGCATTATTGGAATATTCATTCTCACATTTTGTGTTAAAAAATACACTTATAAAAGTACATATATATATAATTAATCCAATAATTCCCGTTTCAGCGAAAATATATGAAGATTGAAACCATGCATAATTAGTATAAGAAAAGAAGTCCACAAATGAATTTGCTTTCATTCCTATATTACAATTTCCTACTCCTATACCTATTAAACCATCTACTATATTATTATTAAAGCAAGTTTTAAAAACTCCTGTTATAGCTGTAAACCTGTTAAAATCACCTGCTCCTGAATAACCTGCACTAGATGTAACAGTTGCTATCATACCTTGCAAAGACAATGTACCCTTCATCCAAGGATAAATAAAATACAAAATTCTAATCATTATAAGCATAACTATAAAGCTTCCTGCAAGTGCCGCTACACCTATCATAATATTTTTTTTTGTAAATTTGATTTTCTTAAATTGTAATGCAAATAAAATTAAAACAATTAAGACAAATTCAACAAAAAACACCTTTAACTCTATAAGAACAGCATCCACGAAACAAGTTGCTGCCGTCAGTAATGCCATACTTAACTTCAGCTTCTTATTCTTCCATTTATTATATACAATTAATATGACAGCAATTAACAGTACATTAACATATAAATTTCCGCCCCTTTTCACCCCAAAGAAGCCATTTAAATAGTCTCCACGCATCCAGTAATCTTCTACTTTAACTGTAATAAACTGATAAATTATTAACGCTGTATTCATTAACTGATATATTATCAGCCCACTACATATTTTTTCATAATCATCTTTTCCAAGTATTACACTGCAAGACATAAGAAACATAGGAAATCTGAGTAATAATCTGATGTCCAAAACCCAATATATCCAATTAAATCCCCATTCTTTTATATGTATAATTGCACTTAATGTTCCTATCGAAAAAAAGATTGCATAAAAAATTAAAAGCAATTTAAATTGTTCAATATTATCTTTTATATCTATAAACGCCAATGCAAAAAGTATAATATTTAATATATCTAATAAATATTTTATACCCGAAGGAACCCCTAAATCAATTAAAACTCCTTTAAATAAAACAAAGGCAATCATTGCATATATTAATAATATTCCAATTTTTTTTCTATTCATATTTTCCTCACATTACATCCATAATATTAACCATTTTTATCTGACGAATGATAGCAATCCATAATTAAATCGGCACTATGTTTCCAATTAAATTTGTCCACTCTGGCTTTAGATTTTCCCTTTAAATCTTCTATAAGCTTACTATTATTTAATAATTTATTTATCACCCTTGCTATATCTTCTTCTTCATATGGATTAAAATACAAACCTGCATCTCCTACAACCTCTGGTAAAGAGGATGTATTAGATACTCCAACAACATTTCCACAAGCCATAGCCTCTAAAGGTGGTATTCCAAAGCCTTCAAATAACGATGGATAAATAAAACATTTAGCATCATTATACAATCTAATTAAATCAGATTGTTCAACATAATCTGTAAAAATAACATCTCCATCATCATTTAAAACTTCTTTTAATATGTCATTATAAAGCCATGCTTTTTTACCTACAATAACTAACTTTTCTTCTATTTTATTGCACTTCTTCAGGATTTTATATGCTTTAATCAATCTTACAAGGTTTTTTCTTGGCTGTAAATTACCAACACTCAATATGTAATCACCAGTTATATTGTATTTACTTCTTAATTCTTCAGATTTCAATTCTGATGCTGATAACTTTCTAAACTCGTCATTGACCGCATCATATGTTACAACTATTTTTTCTTTCTTTATATTATAACTAGCAGCAATATCATTTTTTGCATTTTCTGATACGGTAAATATATAATCTGATTTCCTTGCAGCATATGGTATTAATAATTTTTGAGTGATATATTCTTTTTTGGTAAATATATCCTTAAAATGTTCAAAACAAATATCGTGTATTGTACATACAACCGAACAAGGATTAAAAAAAGGAATAAAATATTGCGTATGCAAAACATCTATTTTATATTTTTTACACAACTTAGGTAATTCAAAAAAATTCCTTTTAAATGCATTTTTTTGTTCAAATTCAATAACTGTAAATTTTTCAAAATATTTCTCAACAGGTGTTCCACTTTTTACAAATATATAAACTGTATCTTTGTCATCTACAGTCATATTTTTTAATATATTCGTATAATAACTCTCATTACCACCTGAATGATCCCCTATCATATGTGCATCTATTGCTATTCTCACAACTTACTCTCCTAATAATTTTCACAAAATGTTTTCATATAGTCGTTTGTAATTTTATTCCAGCTATAGTTACTTTCTATTCTGTATTTAGCCCGATTACCCATTTCACATATCTGATTACAATTCATTTTTTCGGCATTTTCTATAAGTGCAGCCAGACTATTTTCTTCCTTAGACCAATATAAGGCTCCATCTTCAGCGACTTCTCTATTAAAACCAACGTCCAATAACAAATTTAAATCTGTAGATGCTAAAGCCTCTAATAAACTAGGATTGGTTCCGCCAACCTCATGTCCATGAAAATACGCATATGCCTGCTCTCTTATCTTTTTCAATAATCCTTCATCATATACTGTACCTACAAACTTTATACGTTTATCCTGTTCAAAGCCCGTTGTTCTTTTTAATTCTTCATAGAACTTATTATGTTCAACATTAGTAATTATTACAAAATCTTTTTTCGTATTAGATTTCATAAATTCTCGAATCATAGTTTCATAATTATTTTCTGGTACAAATCTTCCAACTACTAAATAATATTTTTTTGGCTCAATTTCTTTCTCTTTAAACCAACTTACTACCTTTTCATCATTATCATTCAGCTCTGATTTTCTTATATCAGCTCCATACGCAATAAATGTTGTTTGTGGGTTATACTTTCTATATCTATCCCTTATATATTTTTCTATATTTTTTGAATCACATATAAGAAGATCTGCTTGCTTAACCATCATTTCCTCTGATATTTTCCAATATTTTCTTACTGGAGCACTCCACTTTGCTCTCATCCATTCATGTCCATCTGGATTAACATACATTTTTCCGCCAAGTTTATGAATTTTATTTCTATAATATCCAGCAAAAGGACCTATTCTACAAGCAAGTATATATACAATTGGATTTGCTATATTATGTTTTTTTATATATTTGCAACATTCTGATAATGCTTTAACATCATAATATATAGCCTGAGCTGGACCTATATTAGGAACTTTTATTTTAAAACATCTCGCATTATTTTTTTCAAATTCACCATATTCTCTGTCTTTAATAGCAATGTGATACTTAATGTCCTTATTATTTTTATGATATTCAGTAAGCTTATCTACAAACGTTTCGTATCCTCCATAATTACCTAAGTTTTTAGCTCCTAATATAAATACATTTTGCATATGTAACCTCTTTTATCAATGTTTTATCTGTATTATTTTCAACAATTTTAATATTAAAATTCTTTTTATATAAATAAAAGTTTTCTTTTTTATTATGCCTCTATATATACCAAACTGTCAATATTCCATTTAAATTTCGCAATATATATAGAATACATAATAATATCCTTGCACAGTAGTTATAATGTGCAAGGATACTATTATGTTCCGTGATTAGTAAACACTGTAACAACTGTCTTAAATAAAATTTTAATATCAAGCATTACACTCCAGTTATCAATATACTCTAAATCCATCTTCACAACTTCATCAAAGTCCATAACACTATTTCGTCCATATGCCTGCCACATTCCTGTAATACCTGGCTTCATAGACAGTCTTCTCTTGTGGTGTCCTTTATACTGCTTGAACTCCCCCACCGTAGGTGGTCTTGTTCCGACAAGGCTCATATCTCCCTTTAACACATTAATAAACTGAGGAAGCTCGTCTATACTTGTCTTTCTTATGAACTTACCAACTTTGGTAATTCTAGGGTCATCCTTCATCTTGAACATAAGACCATTCATCTCATTCTGTGCCATAAGTTCTTTCTTACGTTCCTCGGCATCAATATACATTGAACGGAACTTATAAATATAGAAATAACGTCCATTCTTTCCTACACGCTTCTGCTTAAAGAATAATGGACCTTTTGACTCAATCTTAATAGCTGGTGCAACAAATATCATCGCAATTGTCATAAATACAAGACCCACGATAGCTCCAACTATGTCAATACATCTCTTTACGAATAAAGACTTCCAGCTATATATCCTGTTAGCAAATGTAATAACTGGAATACTTCCAAGATAACCAAGCTTCGCATCGAAATCCCTGCATACATCTAATACTTCAATCTTAAGATGTACAGTAACACCCATATCCTCAAGTTCCATAACCATAGGCTTGATACGTTCTCTTATGCGATCTGTAACATCTATGTAGACTTCATCAACGATTTCATTCTTAATAAACTTCATCATAGTATGGATATCTGCGACAACAGGAACTCCATTGATATCCTGACCTGTCATATTCTCATCCATAATTACAATTCCGTCTATCTTTCTTAACCAGTCGTCCTTCTCATCAATCTTTGAAAGTGTATTCTTAGCCCTGTCCTTAACTGTAACCATTATGACACGGCTTGCCCTCTTGCTTTCGTTATGTGATTTAAGATATGCCTTAACAAGCAGTCTTGATACATACATAATAACTATTGCAACGATAACTGTAACAATATATATGCCTCTCTGGATGCCTTCTGCATCTCTTCTTAATAATTCATAGACAGCGAGTATAGCAGCAAACAGTGCACTCTTGCATACTACAGACCTGAATTCTTCAAAATAACCTCTGCTTATAAAATCATTCTTGACATTATAAAATACTGCTGTAATAACTGTCGCAACCAGTATTGATACGCAGTTATTATTAAGTTCACTAAAAATCTGTCTGTTATTCATTCCCCAATATAACCCCAGCCAGATTATTCCTGCAACATAATACGATAACACTATCGCTATTGCATCTGTAAAAAATATAAGTATATTCTGTATACTTTCCTTAGTTCTGTTAATATTCGTCATAAGCCCCCTGATAGTATATTATTATTTATGCAATCTGAATAATTATACTATATTCGACATAATTGTCAATAATGTAAAAATCCGTCCCACTCTATTATGTGGAACGGATATAGTTCATTTTATTCCACTGTAACTGATTTAGCAAGATTTCTTGGCTTATCTACATCAAGTCCCTTAGCTACACTTACATAATAACCAAGTAACTGAAGTGGCACAACAGCAAGTGATGCTGCAAAATGTTCATCTATCTTTGGAATGTATACAGTAAATTCAACTGTATCCTCAACTTCATACTTTCCATATGTAGTAAGTCCCATAAGATATGCACCACGGCTCTTGCACTCAACCATATTGCTTATCGTCTTCTCATAAAGCTCACTCTGTGTAAGCACACCAATAACAAGAATATTATCTTCAATAAGACTTATAGTTCCGTGCTTTAATTCACCAGCGGCATACGCTTCTGAATGAATATAAGATATCTCCTTAAGCTTAAGGCTTCCTTCAAGACTGACTGCGTAATCAATTCCTCTTCCTATAAAGAATATATCCTTTGAATTGGCAACCTTTGCGGCAAACCACTGAATTCTTTCCTTATCTTCAAGAATCTTCTCAATCTTATCAGGTATAGTCTTAAGTTCTTCTAAATATGTGCTGTACACATCATCTGTTATCTCACCTCTTACTCTGGCAAACTGAATTGCAAGGCAGTAAGCGGCTATAAGCTGTGTACTGTAAGCCTTAGTTGTAGCAACAGAAATCTCCGGACCGGCAAGTGTATAGAATACATTATCTGCTTCTCTTGCAATTGAACTTCCAACTACATTGACAATGCCAAGTGTCCTAAGTCCCTTATCCTTAGCAAGCCTTAATGCCGCAAGACTGTCTGCTGTTTCACCTGACTGGCTTATAACAATCACAAGTCCATCAGGATCTAACAAAGGCTTTCTGTATCTGAACTCAGAAGCGAGTTCTACTCTTACCGGTATCTTAGCCAGATCTTCCATAACATACTGTGCAACTACGCCAACGTGATATGCCGAACCACAGGCTACGATATATATCTGTGAAATCTTCTTAATCTCTTCATCTGAAAGCTCTACTGCTGATAAATCAAGCTTCCCGTCCTTTAATACAGAATTAAGTGTATCAGCAATTGCCTTTGGCTGTTCGTGGATTTCTTTCATCATAAAATGCTCATATCCACCCTTTTCTGCTGCCTCAGCATCCCATTTAATCTCTACAAGCTCTTTTTCTATCTCATCACCATCAAGGTTATAAAATGTTATATTACCATCTGCAAGACGTCCAATCTCCATATTGCCAATATAATATACATTTCTTGTATAATTAAGTATAGCCGGTACGTCAGAGCCAACATAACAGTTGCCATCACTGACACCAAGTATCATTGGGCTGTCTTTTCTTGCTACATATATTTCATCAGGATATTCCTTGAACATAATCGCAAATGCGTAAGAACCACGGATACGAACCATAGCATGGTTAATAGCATCTACAGGTGTATGCTCATATTTCTTATAATAATAATCTATAAGCTTAATAGCCACTTCTGTATCTGTTGATGAATAGAACTCGTATCCATTCTTAACAAGCTTATCCTTTAATTCCTGATAATTCTCAATAATTCCATTATGTACGCCAACAACATTATAATCATCTGATATATGAGGATGTGCATTATTCTCAGAAGGCTCACCATGTGTTGCCCATCTTGTATGTCCAATACCGCAAGTCCCTTTAATGGCAAGACCATTATTAGTCTTTTCCTCTAATGCCTTAAGCCTTCCCTTCGCCTTAACAACCTCAACCGGACTTTCGCCGTCACGAACTGCAATACCTGCCGAATCGTACCCTCTATATTCAAGCTTTGCAAGACCGTTAAGAAGTATTGGTGCTGCCTGTTCATTACCTACATATCCAACTATTCCACACATAGATATATTCCTCTCTTTTAAAAATTCATATCACTTTATAATATATTATTCCGTTCCCAATTACAAGAGTATAGAATATTTATTTTAAGTCCATATTTCAATTTCAGCTTAACTTCTCCTTTTCACGTCCACTGTGTGTTATGACTATATTTCACCCTGCATCAACTCTTATTATTAATCCCTATTATTAACTTTTATACTAATCCTTATTATTAACTCTTCCTATTAATTACTTTTCAAACGCCACAATAGCAGTTATATCATTATAACCAAGCTGCTGCATTTTCTTCTGAAGCTTATTGATTGCCTCATCAAATTGTGAAAAAGCATTATATGTATCATTAAAATACTGCATTGCCTTTTCTTTATCTCCATCTTCATTAGCATGCCATGAAAGCTCTGCATAATGATGCAAATCATTATGTGCCTTTACAAGCTGCTTGAATTCAGAACTATTTACAATCTTATCATCCTTTAACTGTGCAATCCATTTACCAAGTTTACAGCGTGACGGATCATCTACCTGCTTCTTTAAAAGATGTTCAAATCCTACGATATTGTTATATACTCTCCATGTAAGAATATAATGATCTACTTCAAACACTCTCATCCAATCCTGCTGTGTAATCTTAGAACAGCCTCTTACAAGGTCACTTCTTGTCTTATCAAGATATCTGCCCACCTTGAATACCCTCTGTCCTGATTTAAGGCAGTCATCAGACAGTATGCTGTAGCTCTGTGAAATATTCTCTATCTGCTTAGAAAATGACTTTGTAACACCTGTCTGTGTATCTATGTCATTAAAGACACTGTCAACCTTCTCACTTATGTCATCAATCTGGCTGTTCATCTGCTGCATAACTTCAAGTGACTTCTCTACCTTTTCATTCCCTTCACCAAGGCTTATGGTAGTCTCATCCATTGCTTTTGCAAGCTCATCTATATTATCTCTTAATTCTTTAACATACTTGACTATACTTCCAGCAGACTCTGCTGTATTATTAGATAATAATCTTACCTGATCAGCAACAACGGCAAAGCCTCTTCCTGCTTCTCCGGCTCTTGCAGCTTCAACAGAAGCATTTAAAGCCAAAAGATTACTCTGGTTAGATACCTTCTTAACAAGGTCTACAATCGCTTCAATCTTACCAATCTTACCCTTAAAATCCTGAACTTTATTATTGATAGACTGAATCTTCTTAGATGACGCATTAACGGCTTTGATACTATCGTTCATATCTACCGTTACATTATGAGACACTGATATTATATCGTGGGCATTATCACGGATATGTCCCATAGCCATAGAAATGTTCTCTATAGAACTCTCAAGATGCTGGCTGGCATTCTCCATATGCTGTATCGACTTAGTCTGTGTTTCTACCTGATTAAGTGTATCTTTAATCAAAGTATTATCGCCAAGAATCTCCATAGTTTCATTAAGTCGCATAACAACTGGATTATTAACCTGCTTAACCGCTTTAAGCATTGAATTAAGCTTATCTGCATACAACGGATTATTAAAATCCGTCGCATCTATCTCATTAAAATCACCTGAGGCTATATTGTCAATTGCCTCAATCATTCGCCTGACATCACCTTCTGGCAATAAGTTCTCTTCTGTCTTTTTTCTAAACATATACTTTCATTCTCCTATATACGCACAACAGCGGGTTATAAAATACAACTCCCATTTCCCAGCAACAGACATACTACCACAGTCCTGATTAACGTAGAACAAGCTCTAAATGTCTGTAAAACATCATATCTTCGAACCATTTATTAAATTATTCAAGTCTATATAACACCAATATTGTAATAATATCATAATTCAAGTATATTTACCATACAAAAATAAAAATTTGTTAATTATTTTGCAAAATGTCAGATTAATTAATCAGATACTTCATATTCTCCTATAAGTCTATGTTCGGTAATATCATCTCTCATCAGAATAGGTATATGCTTAAATTTAATATATTCACCTAGATTTATAGCGAATTTATCACCCTCAAATTCTTCAATATGAGGTACATTCCTTGTTCCAGTTCTTATTCTCTTTGATGAAGGAATTGTACAACTTTCAAAATGTGCTTTCCTATAAGTTGTGTACATATACACATTATTTATATTAATTTCAATCATTGCTGCAAATGCTTTTATAAATAAATAACTTGCCCTAAATTTGCCTTTAACTTCCATCCAGGTATTATCTGCTATATTAGATTTCATTTCAATTAAATAAATATCCCATTTATTATTTTGTATATCCACATTATCCATAATAATATGATCAACTCTTTTATACATTGAAAACTTAGAAGTATCTTTAAAAAAGTACATTTCCGTATGTTTTTTATCTATATTCTCTATTGTCATTGTATTACTAGATTTTGTCTTAAATTTAAGTCTGCTTTCTCCGCCTTCTTCATTCTCTTCAAGAATAATGACATTATCATCTTCTTTTACTGTAATAAAATTTTCTTTTAATAATTCATCGATTATAAACTGTATTCTTTTTTTCATATTAATTCCCACTCTAATGTACATTTACCACATATTTACAAGTATCTATAACAGCAATTATTTTTTATAATATCATTGCAAATTATTTACTCCTGTATATTATACGCCTCATCAGTTATATCATCTAAAGTATCATTAAAAGTTGGTACTGCAAACCCATTAACACCACATTCAACTTCTTCTAGAATTGTTCTTTTTTTTGCCCTAAACACTTCTGTATTAAATTGATATACTCTGACTTTCCTATAATCAAGCAAATCTTCATATGAATAATTGTATTTTTCCATTAACTCCTCATTTTCAGAATTATTATTCAAGGCAATCATATTATTAATATGCTGTATTATTAAATCACTATGTGTTGTCATACATACGTTAATTCCAGAATTCACAATTCTGCATAATACTCTTCCCATAGCCTTCTGTAATTGTGGATGCAGACCTATTTCTGGTTCTTCATAAAATATATTAGTAATTTTTCTACTGTATTTTAATAATAACAATAGTGGTGATAATTCCGTTACAACGCCCGATACAACTCTTAATGGCAGACTTTTGCTTCGTCCATTAGGAACATATCTAACTTCCTTGTTAGGTAAATCTGACACAGCAATCACTCCATCTGCCATATCAGTCTCTATATAACCAACTATACCACCATACTTATCATTCTTTGTCTGCGAATATTGCGATAAATTATTAATAACTGTAAGGAAATTATTAATAGGACGTGTAAACGGCGTAATAATATTCCCCTGTGTTTCATTAAATGTATTGTCTCTTCCTACCTGATTAATAATATCCTTGGTCAACATAAAACCAGTTCTTGATGCCGGAAGGTATATAGATGTATCCTTAGAATAATTAGTTCCTAATAAGAAATAACATAGCACAGACATCATAAACTCAATATTGTGTACGTCATGTAATTCATCTAATGCAGAAAACAGACATACTGCTCTGCTTCTTCTTCTTTTTTGAGCTATCTGCATAGTTAATTCAATACGCTCAGTTTCGCTATCATTTTCCAGTAATTTTTTATTATGTTTAATGCTGAATTCAACTTTAACCGACTCTAAAGCCGGTATCATTATCTGCATCTTATCTATACCGACTTCGTCTGTATTAAAAAGCCATTTCACAAAATTCTTCTTTTCATAATCAAGACAATCATTAATTAAATTCTGAATAATAACGCCATATTCTTTTAATTCTAAGCTGCAATCTCCAGTAACAGAATTACCAATGTTATTATCAATCCAATCATAAATTTCTTTATAAAAAGTGCTTTTTCTCATATTTTTGGGTGAAAAAAATTCTGTTCTTCCATAATTCTGAAGTCCCCATATCAATGATGTCAGATAACTTTTTCCACTATTATTATCACCAACAAAAAGCAACATAGGAGCAAGCTCAATCTCTGCACTCCTTATTTTTCCAAAATTCTCAATATATATTTTTCTATATTCCATAAACAACCTCTTGGTTTATTATTTTTAATAATTCTCCCTAATCCATTCCAGACTTTCTCTATTACCTATATCATACCTTTTTCCTGGCATTTCATACGCATACACTTCACGTTTTTTACAGAACCACTCGATAAATCCACCTGGTGCATCAAGATTAATCTCCTCGTCATTGACACAATTAACAATCACTGGCAAATCATCTTTACCATATATGTAAAATGGTGGAACTGCCCAATTACTCTTTGGCTTTGCCGGCTTTTCTTCCATTGAAATAACCTTATCATAATCATTAACCTCGACAACTCCTGTACGCTGTAACTTTTCTAATGATGGCTCAAAATGTCTCATTATACAGGTTGCACGTTTTTCTTTATAAAAATCAAGAAATCCTTTAATTGAAAAATCAAGCAAATTATCTCCTGCAAGCACAAGCACACCATCATTCTTCTCATCTTCGTTGCATTCCTTGATCAATTGACACTTATTAATTGCAAATGCTATATCTTTAACAGCCCCCAACCTGTTATCATTATCTGTTGAACCATCGTCCAACAGAGTAAGCTTCATTGCACCTGATAAATTATCTGCCTTATCTGTCCAATCTTTAAATATATTATAGAACTTGTGATTAGACACAATAATAGCTTCATCAACCATACCCGTTGATTTAACATCTTCTAACAGCCAGTCCAATATACTTTTCCCTTTAACATCTAATAATGGCTTTGGAAAATTCTCTGTTAATGGATATAATCTTGTTGCATAACCTGCTGCTAATACTATACATTTCATAATCATTCCTCGTATTATTATATTTTATATTATATATTTTATGAAACTCTATCTGAATATCTCTTTACCGCATTCGATATTGTTTCTTTTAATAAATCTTTTTTAGTATCATCCATATTACGAATAAGCACTCTATTTTTTTCAATATTATAAACTTCTTTGTCAAATAATCTACCTATTGCATTATTTAAAAACGCAGTATTAACCAAATCAATACCATCAAAATCTAAAATTACAGTTTGGGAATTGCCATTGGTAACCTCAATAATTTTTTCAAATAATTTATCTCCATTGGAATCATCAAATGCAATTTTTGAATCTATTATTTCTTTAACTTTTAATTCTATGTTTTTATCAGCATTATTCATACAATTCATCTCCTATTCCACAAGAATGTTGTTAAGCACTGTATATAATTCATATAAATGTATTTTTCCATAATCCGTATCAGAATATTCCTTGCCGCCAACTGACACTTCATCACTTATATATTTATATGAGCTATAAATTTTTTGAGAACATGTTATTTTTTCTTGTGAATGTAATTTTTCAATCTCTTTTAGCAAATCTATAATCTCATCTTCCGTTATTATATCAATTTTACTTATATCAACTGGAACAGTCAAATTTATTTTATCATATAATTCTCTATCATACACATGTTCACTATCTAATTTAGTAAAAATTGCAATATTTTCTTTATAATTATCACTTTTTGTCGCAATATATTCATAATACTTCTTAGTAGATGTATATGATATGCCATTATAATTATTATTTTTTAAAATAAGAGCTAATATCTGTGGTATTATATATTCTTCGCAGAAGCTATACCCTTTTAATTCACTTTTCTTTTGAAAACTACATACAGATGCCAATATCATTTTAAAGAAATCTGAACTTGTATATGTTCTTTTTTCACTTTCTGTCATATTATTAAATGAAATTTCAGTATACACATCTAATATACTGCATCTTAAATCATATATCTTAAAATTATTATCAGGAAGTCTTACAACTGATACTTTTAAATTATTAATATCTTTTACATCTATCTCTGTCGCTACATCTATCACAGAGCTTCCTATGTATAACATTGGCTGTCCTGTCAGGCTATACCTTTGATTACCTATTAAATATCTTTTATTAAACGGTATATGAAACATATCCCAACGAGTTAATACTTTGTCTGAATTACGAGCTTTAAAATATATCTGCTCTTTACTGAGTTCTTTTTCATACCCTAATAAATTATGTTTATTTAATAAATCTTCAAATGCATTAATAGCATCAACTGGGTTTGAATTAATCCATTTCAAATATATCTCCTTAACGCAGTTAAAAAAATCTTCTATGTCTTTTTCTTCAATGTCTGAAATTTTATTTCTTATCTGCTTACAACTTTTCAACAAACTACATTCTTTACATTTTTCATTTCCATATTTGACATAATTATAATGTGTTATAAATAATTTTCTATAACTATCTATTGTATCTTCATGCCTTTCGCTCAATCCCTGTGCAAATTTTCTAAGTTTTGCCTGATAACTATCATCCAAAAAATCTTTAATACAATCCATATCTCTACTCCTTTAAAATATTTATCAAATCAGTATCTGTCTCTTGATTTTGAGATTTATCACTAGCAAACATATTTTTCTTATATGGAATCCTTAGTGTAATAAATGTCCCTTCAAAAGCATCATTAATTATTTCCGACTTATTTTCTCTTAGATAATAATTTTCATCTTCCAATATGTAGCCTCCATTTTCCAATGATATAATCTCGCTACCTGAACAGATTATTATATCCCCACCAAGTTCACTTATATATTTCCTCACCAGATACAACCCCAGCCCTCCTGTTTCATCATACCTTCTTGTAGAATTAGTCTTCTTGAGTATCCAATATATTGCATCTATATCAGTATTAAATATTATCCCATTATCTATTAATATATTTCGTATACTTCGACCATTATTTACAATTGTAATATATAAAGAACTATTTTTTCTAATAACAGTCGAACTCATAAAGCCTTTACAATTTATTTTTCTATTAATAACGTGCATTTTTATATTAGCTATCAATTCGCTAATTATTATTGAAATTTTATCTTGTTCACATAAATCCAATTCAAACAAAAATTTTGTTAATACATCCTCCACTTCCTTTGTGTTAGGATTACCTGCTATACATCTTGGTTTAAAAAATGACCTACGATATTCTTCATCAGTATAATAGTTAAAGCACTTATATGCACCATCTTTTCCAACATATTCCTTATTATCCGGCAGAATAAATTTGACATCTATATTTTTCTTATATGCATCTTCTATTACAAGATATAAAACAGCCATTAAATTGCTTTCAAATCTTTTAGTATTGGAAAAATCCAATATTATATCCTCATTGCAGCCATAAATAAATCTATTATATATTTTAATAATATTTTTATAAGTACCAATGCTATTCTCTAAATATGTCCCAAATATAAATTTCATACCTGCCTCTTTACGCTATAACTTTAGTATTACTATTTCTTTTATTATTATAATATTACACAATTAAAATTCTGTCAATATAATAATATTATTTAAACTATTCTATAATAGTAAAAAAATGCAAGGTGAATAATATATACACCTTACATTCTCATCAGAATCAGATTCTTACAATCTAACTCCATCTGCTGTATTAACAAAATAAATAGCAAAATCCTTCTCTAAATTAGGATGCCTCTTTATATACTCTTTTCTTACCTTATCAGCAATCTCTTCTTTCTTATCTGGATTAATAAGAGCAATACTTGAACCATTAAAGCCTGCACCAGAAAATCTTCCGCCATATATTCCATCTGTATTTTCAAATATATCCTGTAAATCTCTCAGATTATCAGAGCCAGTTTCATAAAGCTCTATGGAACTTCTTCTAGACTGGAACATAAGTTGTCCGAATTCTTCAATATCACCTTTCTTCCAGGCCTTAATTCCGTCTTTCACTCTCTGTCTTTCACCATAAAAATGCTCTGCTCTTTTTCTCCAGTTCTCTGGAAGCCTGTCCTTGTACTGCAAATAAACGCCTATAGGTACATTTCTTAAATATGTATCTTTATAATTACCATAATCCATACCTGCATACGCCTGTAATGCATACGCCGCCGCCTTGCACTCATCAACTCTGGTATTATATGCAGAACCAGCAAGCTGTCTTTCCTTTCCACCAAATACAATCATAATCTCAAATGGTTTCATATTGGAACTTACCGGTATAATCTCATTGGAATCATCCAGTGTATCAAGAAATAATAGGCCATTTTTCCTGCAATATACCTCACAGCTCTGGTCAAGCTTGCCGACATTAACTCCTATATAATTACGCTCCGCCCATATAGCATTACTTATAATCTCAGGCCTTGTAATCTGAATATCATTAGCTATACATACAGCATTAAGATATGTAAGAATAACTGCCGCTGAAGATGACAATCCTCCAACTGGCAGTGTTCCTTCAATATATATCATAATTACCAAAATGATATCCATCATACCATTCTTTTATAATATCAGCATACGTTATTGCATCTGCATCACTTAGAATTTTATTAACCTCTTTCTGAGTAAAACCGAAATATCCATTCAAACGCGAAGACACAATCGTATCTGAAACAAAATTGTTCATACCTGTAAATATGCTTTCCTTCTCAATTCTAAGACATCCCGTAATAATAGCAAACTTAAGTGTTTTATTATCATTTACTGTCTGCATAAGACTTTTCATAACATCTAACATTTCATTATAGTAACCATTATTATTAGCCTTTACTACTGGAACATCATATTCATCTATAAGCAGAATGACCGGTTCATTATAATAATCATTCATCATATTCATAAGAAGATATATACTACTCTTAACTTCTTTTACAGATGCATTACCACTAAGTAAATTCTTAAATGAAGTCTTCTGAAATTCAGTTGCTTTCTTACTGTGAAGGAGATAAATATATTCATTAAAAAGATTAGAAATAACTACTGTAAGTATATCGTAAGCACCTTTAAAATCAAGTCCTTCAACTTGTCTGAACGACACAAAGATTGTTGGATATTTATTCATCCATTCACTACATAAAACCTGATTCCGTGATATTTCTAATCCATCAAATAATTGTTTACTGTCTTTGCGAATATCAAATTATGAATCAAGCATACTCATTGCTAATGTTTTTCCAAACCTCCGTGGTCTTGTAATCAAAGTAACCTTAGTAGAAGCTGTTTTTAAAATATCCTTTATAAATTCCGATTTATCTATATAATAATATCCATTCTTCCGAATTTCTGTAAAATCCGATACTCCAACAGAAATATTTAAGTCCTTCATAATTGCCCTCACTCCTCGTCTTTACTTTATTGGATTGTCGGTCTTATACTTATTATATCTATTGTATTAAGAATTTCTATTATAACTTTATATATCCAAGGAATATAATTGAATAACATAAAAATCCCCTCTTCTTTATAACAGGTCCACAATACTTTTCCAACCAATATTACAGCCACCGTAATCACATATAATGTTACCATTCCAGAACACATCTTTTCTTACTCTTTCAGATACATCAATAGGTAGATATTCTTTATCTGGCTGAGTTTCCTCTATCAACTGTTTCTCAATTGATTCCAAATCTGGTTGACTAGTCTCTATTTCAAGTAATCTTAACAATTCAATTCTATCATCATCTTCTGGAATTCCCTTTACTGTATCATAATTTACTATTTCTTAATCCTTACTCTCATAAAATAGAAAATCGCATTTTGCCAACACCTCAAACTGATTATTGATTTTTAAACTTATATTTGCCTTTTCCGTGTCCAGATATCGGCTCAATAATATCCGAATTTTTCAAATATTCTACGGATATGAACTGCCGTTTTAATAGAGAAATCTTTCCCTGTTGGTGCGAATCCAACCAGAATCTCTTCTAGGTCATATCTCGAAAAGTATTCTTAAAATCCAACTTTTTTCACAGCATTTAGCAATATAAAATCTCTTTTATATAATTATACGCCCGCAAAAAAACATAAACACTGCTTAGGAAATTTTAATCTTAGCTAATAATATATTTAGTGCCTTTGCCTTTGCCTTCCACTGTAATAACACCTTTTTGACACATTTCTTTTAGCAGCTTTGTTGTCTTTGATTTACCAAAAGGTGCATATGGTGCAACTTCACTGATTGGCTTTAGCATCGTCTTGCTTAAAAGTTTATAGATAACGATTTCATCTTCTGTCAGATCAGCATTTTTTTCAAATATCGGAAGCACAATTTTTATAGCATTTTCTGAAACTTCAAACGCCGGTTTTATCAAGCCTTCCGCATACAACTGTTTTATTCTTGTAATTCCCGTTCCAAATATCTCTACGAATCCCAATCTGTAAAATACATTTGCAAGATTTCTATTTCTTAAAACAGAAAGTTTACCAGATAGATATTCTTCCTCTGTTATTCCAGATGGTAACCCACCTGGAGAAACAATTTCGATTCGATCATCAAACATCAAAACTCTAATTTGCGAATCTACATCCCATACCCTATGAATCAAAGCATTTGCGATTGCTTCTCGGAAAGCCTCTTCCGGTATTTTGTCCATCTTCTTTCGAGCAGCACCTTGTATAACTTCATACTGGTAATAGTCCCTGAATACATCGATTGCTTTTTCATATACCTCTAAAACTGATATATTTTCAAAAGTTGACCTTTTTTGAATAATACTGATGTTTTCTCCGAATTTAACAATATCAATTCCCGGAAAATGATTATTATCTGCTAAAATCCCTGCTGCATTATTGAATCCATTTACATCATCATATAAGTTTAATGTCTTCAACGTATCCTTATCAAAATTTTTAATCCGGATATTTTCTTTCAACTTACGATGTAAAATTTCAAAGGACAGCTCCTGATATTGGCAAGGCAATTCCTCGAATCGAATATTTTTTCCGTCCAATACGAGCCTTGAAAATTCCAATGTATCTACCTCTATCGTTGCTGTATCATTACGCTTGTATGCTTTCGATTTATATAGATATGGTTTATGGAATCCGCTTTTCACAGTAAGTTTTATCATCTGATCATTATTCTGTATCTCAAGCATATAGTCCGGCTGCGGTGTAATGCTGTCATTTATTTTGTTTTCAATATCCAGGCAAGCTTGCTTTACATCTGACAAACCTTTTATATTCCCATCATCATCTACTCCAAAAAGGATTATTCCGCCGTCATAATTTGAAAAGGCACTGACTGTTTTTAAAAATGTGTTCGTAATCGTTTCTTTGAACTCTAATGTCCTTGTTTCACGCATATCAATTGCCTCCATTTTGTTCTTATTAAATATATTATATGCAGAAATGCACAAAAAAACAATCGTATTTTTTTACGATTGCTTTTGGGGCGATTTATTAGTAGCTACAGGCGTTTTTTATACTGTCTTTTTATTAATTCAATCTGCTGAATTGCTCCAGCAAATTTTATCCAATATATTTTTCAATATCTAATAATTCTATATTTCCATATAGCTTTAACCACTCATCCGTATTTGAATATCCAATATTCGCATCTATTATAATATCCTGTTTCAATGGTATCTTATATATCTTCAAAGCCTTTACTTTTTCTTCTGAATCTATCCAAAACGGGCTATCCACCTCAGAAAACAAATAAAAATCTCCCTGAAGCACATCACAATTATCACAACAATTGTTTATGTGACTTTCATTAGTTGTTTTAGAATATCTCATCTTATAATTATAATTCTTTTGAAGATATATAAGTATTTTCTCTGGAATCGGATTGATATGACCTGCCATTCTTATTACCCCACTCCAATACTCAACTTCATCTAAGGAGCTCTCCTCCACATCATAATCACTAAAATCATAAAAATCTTCTATTCCAAAACCAATAACTCTTGTTTCCTTACCACATTTAAAACAGCTCTGTCTTCCTTCTAACACATAAAGATTATTACAAACTATTATATTTCCTTGTGGCACAACCCATTTACAAAACTTAACATAATCCTGCCTGTTCTGTACATACCATTTCTTTATGTCTGGATTCCATTTTGCTCCAAGTGCCTTTGCCTGATCTTTTTCTTTATATGGTACATTTAAAATTAACACTTTTCTCCTCCATAATTTCAAGTCAGTTTTATATATTCAAGCTTTACCAACGCCATAATTAATTTCAACAAAAACAACCTCGCCAGAATAATCTTTAATAATCTGTACATATTGAAACTATTCTGATATCATCACACACACTCATTGTTTTTGTATTTTGTAATAATATATTACTATTTTTAATCAATTATGATATATTTTTAAAATACATAAAGGAGACCAGCTATGAAAAGTCAACCATAAATTAGCAGAAAATTTCTTTTTCATATCGGTGGCAAAAAAGGGTAACTTTAATAAAGCTCCCTTAAGGTGCTTTTTCAAAATCTATCGATATTGATATACAGACCTCTTATTCGAGGTTAAATTCTACTTCGTCAGTGAGCATTTTCCAGATGACTCTGACAAGCTTGCCGGCACAGTGCCCAAGTGCATTGTAATGAGACCGGCCTTCAGCCCTCTTGGCATCATAATAAGCCTTGAAGGTAGCGTTGTTTCTGACAACGTTCCAAGCTGCATTTACAAGGGCATATCGTAAAACACGAGAGCCGCGTTTTGACATCCTTGTTGTTTTAGCCTGAAAGTTACCAGACTGATAAACAGAAGGATCCAGACCTGCAAAAGCAAGCAGCTTGTTTGGATTGGAGAAACGGTGCATATCACCTATTTCACCAAGGATCATTCCACCATTGATATAACCGATACCAGGAATGGTCATGATGACAGTATAAAGTTATACTTAAGTATGTACAATAAATATTAAATAAGAATGTACAAATGTTATGATATATGAGTTGCAAGGAGGAACTCATAATGATACTAAAGCATCAAATCATAACAGATATAAGAATAGAAAGTGTCAATGACCTATACAAATTAAAACCATTTTTGGAGGATGGCACATTGAAGATTAATAAAAGTCAAATAGCTAGAGAATTGGAGGTAGATAGGCGTACTGTTGATAAATATATAAATGGATATACAAAGCCGGAAACAAGAAATTGTGACGACTGTATTACACCTTTTTATGACACTATTGCAGAGTTGTTATCTGATAAAAATCAGCAGGTATTCTACTATAGAAAAGTATTATGGCAGTACCTGGTCGATAACCATGGCTTTACGGGTGTTTATTGTAACTTTTGTCATTATCTTAGAAAATATCCTGAATTCGATTCCTATTTCAGAAAAAGCAGACCATCAAATACCAATAAGGTTACCATCAGATATGAAACACCTATGGGTAAACAGGCTCAGCTGGACTGGAAAGAATCAATTCCATTTATCCTTTCTTCTGGTGAAACTATAGACGTAAACATTTTTGTTCTATTACTTTCGTATTCAAGATTTCGTGTATACAGAGTTTCACTTTCAAAAAACCAGGAAATACTCTTTTCATTTCTTGATGATGCCTTTGAAACCGGTAAAGTTAATAATAAATTCCAGCAGTTTGCTGATGATTATGGTTTTAAAGTCCAGCCTTGCATTGCCAGACATCCCCATACTAAAGCCAAGGTTGAAGCACCCATGAAAATACTGGATGAAATAAGAGCTTATAATGGAAAACTGAATTACATGAAATTAGTTGAATTAGTGACAAGAATAAATAATCGTGTCAATGCACAGGTAAACCAGGGAACAGGAAGAATTCCGCTGATGTATTATAACAAAGAAAAGGCTTTCTTAAACAGCCTGCCCGCTGATAACATAAGAAAGCCTTACCAGATCGCCACAAATACTGTAAAAGTCAATCACTCAAGTATGTTTAATTATAAAGGCTGTCAATACTCTGTACCACCAGAGTACATTGATAAGATTGTCTCATTACAAGTATATGATGGTTATATACACGTGTATTGTAACACAGAATTCATAACCATTCATCAATTAAGTTCAAAAAAATTGAATTATATTTCTGAGCATTATGCTGCAATTGCAAGAAAATCACATATTTTCAGGGATGAGCATATAATGGACAGGGCAAAAGAAAATTTAGAAATTATAGGAAAGGTTTATGATTATGAGTAACAGTACATACAATCAGCTGACTGCTAATCTGGAGCTGCTGAAATTAACCCAGATGAAACTACATCTTGATGAAATAAGAGATTTTGTGACAACAAACGGACTATCGTTTACGGAAGGCTTATTGAAACTGAGCAATTATGAAGTTGATTTTAAAGAACAGAATGCCTCCAAATCTATGATAAAAGCTGCAGCATTTCCTTTTGTAAAAGAACTAAAGGATTATGACTTTGAATTTCAGCCAAGTATAAATGAACAGGAAATGAGGGAACTTGCCAGCCTTGGTTTCCTGGAAAAGAATGAAAATATCGTATTTTTAGGACCCAGCGGTGTTGGGAAAACGCATCTTGCAACTTCTATAGGTATTGCAGCTGCTAAAAAACATGCAAGCACATATTTTATTAAATGTAATGATTTATTGCAGCAATTAAAGCGTGCACAGTTGGAAAACCGCCTTGATGCAAGATTAAAACACTTTGGCAAATATCGTCTTCTTATCATAGATGAATTAGGATACCTGCCGATTAACAAAGAGGATTCAAATCTGTTCTTTCAGCTTATAGATATGCGTTATGAAAAGAAAAGCACAATACTTACTACAAATATGAATTTTAATGAATGGGACGGAGTGTTTTATGATGCAGTAGTTGCAAATGCAATCATGGATAGAATATTACATCATGCACATGTAGTACCCATATCAGGAAAATCATACAGGCTAAAAGATCATTTAAGGCAAACAGACTAATTGTACATTTTTATATAATATTTTTTGTACATTCGGTCTTGACATTTTATAGACAGAATCGTTAAATTTCATGATGTCCGTCATCTCAGCTTCAATCTTTTCTAATTGGCTATCCAGTAACTCGATTTGTTGAATGGTTTGAGTGCTTAATGAACAGATAGCTTACCTTACAAAAAAGCTCTTTGGATCATCCAGTGAAAAACGTAATGATTTCGAGGGACAGTTAAGCCTGTTTGATGAAGCTGAAAATGTGGCATCCGAAGAGGAAATGCCAAAGCTTGAAACCACAGTTAAATCTCATACACGCAAGTCCAGAAAATCTTTGACAGAAAAACTTAAAGGAATTCATGTAGAGCAGGTGATTCACGACATTCCTGAAGAAGAACGCATATGTGAGATATGTGGTTCAGCCCTTGAAGAAATCGGGCGTGAAGTTATCCGCAGGGAACTTGAATACATTCCTGCCAGAGTAAAGGTTATTGAACATATAAGTGTCCGTTATGGATGCCCTGCCTGTAAAGCTGAGGATGAATCATTTATTATAAAAGCTCCTGTGCCCAGGGCATTAATGAAACATAGCATTGCATCAGAATCTTCAGCCGCATGGACTATGTATCAGAAGTATGCTAATGGTCTGCCTCTTTACAGACAGGAAAAGGACTGGCTGCAATACGGTATAGAACTTAGCAGATCACAGCTGGCTAATTGGATTATCTACTGTGCCAGAAACTATTTTAAGCCGGTGTATGACCATCTGCATAAAGAACTGTTAAAGCGGCAGTTTTTAATGGCTGACGAGACAACTGTCCAGGTATTAAAAGAACCTGACAGAACACCACAGAACAAGTCGTACATGTGGCTGTTCCGTTCCGGTGAAGATGGTCTTCCAACCATAATCCTTTACGGATATACGCCAACCAGAGGTGGATATAATGCCGGAGAGTTCCTTGAGGGATTCTGTGGATATCTTGAAACTGATGGATATCAGGGATACAACAAGGTGTCCGGAATAAAAAGGTGCTGCTGTTGGGCACATATGCGCAGGTACTTTATTGAAGCAGTGCCCAAAGGCAAAGAGTATGATTACAGCAATCCAGCTGTGCAGGGTGTTTCATTCTGCAATGAATTATTTAAATATGAGGACAAGTATAAAAAACAGGGTCTCTCATACGAAAAACGAGGTGCAATGCGTCTGGAACAGGAAAAGCCTGTACTGGATGCTTTTTGGTCGTGGCTTGATAAACAGCATCCTGTAAGGAGCTCAAGAATGGACAAAGCAGTAACTTATGTCCGAAATCGTAAGCCGTTTCTGGAGACATATCTTGAAGATGGCCGCTGTAGCTTCTCTAATAACTTATCAAAGAATGCTATCAGACCATTTACGGTTGGCAGAAAGAACTGGCTGTTTTCAGAATCCCAGACAGGAGCTGAAGCCAGTGCAATAGTTTATTCAATGGTAGAAATGGCCAAAGCACATAATCTGAACATATATAAATATTTAAAATATCTTTTAGAACATCGTCCTAATTACAAGATGACTGATGAACAGCTGTCAGCTGTTCTGCCATGGAAACAGGAAGTAATTTAAACCTGCCATAATTAAAGTGGAGTGAAATGCTCTTATTTCATTTTTAATAATGGCAAAACGATGCCATATGGTATACCGCCTGATTATAAGGCGCTTACTTTTAAGCTATCCATTCGTAAACAGTAAACGCTCCAACCCATATACCTTGACTTCTAAAAGACCGCTAACCACGGTCTTTTTGTTTTCTGATATATTCTGGCAGCTTTGGTGACCATGGAAGAAGATCTTCCAGAAATGAGCGGTCTGTATCATCCATATGTGCCGGTATCTGGGTCAAGAGATATTCAAAGTACTCATATGGCTTTAAGTTATTAGCTTTGGCTGTCTCTGCTATGCTGTATATTATCGCTGATGATGTCGCTCCATTTATTGTATCTATCATTTCCCAGTTCTTCTTGCCTATACAGAAGCCCCTTATTGCACGTTCCGATGCGTTGTTATCCATTGGGACTTCACCATCTTCAAGAAATACTCTCAGATATTTTTCCTGATTGAGTGCATAAGTGACAGCCTGTTTCAGTTTAGCTGTGCTGGCTTTTCTTTCGTTTGATTTAAGGTACGCAAATAAAGCATCAACCAGTGGCTTTATTACCACCTGACGCTGCTTAAGTCTGTCTTCTGGTTTGAGTTCTTTCAGCTTATCCTCTTCACGGTAGACTGCCTGTATCTGTTTTATTACCAGATATGAAAGGCTTTCTTTCTGGGCAGCCTTTGGAACTGCCTTTAATGCCTCATCAAATTTTCGCCTGCAGTGTACCCAGCATCCGGCTATCTTAAGATCTTCCAGTTCCTTTTCTACTGTATGGTATACCTGATAACCATCGGTTACACATACCCCGGAATAATCTTTAAGAAACTGCCTTGGATGTGAAGCATTTCTTGTCCGCTGGTATTCATACAGGACTATCTGCTCATCTGAATACATATATCCTGAACGGTATACCCACATAAAGCTCTTGGAACCGGCTGGTCTGCCGTCTTTGTTTACAAGCTCAGGAGTCTCATCTGCCTGGATTACATGAAATCCATAAAGCTTCATATGAAGATAATCATACATTACTCCTAGATATTCATCTGCAAGACGTATCATCCAGTTAGCCATGTTCTGGCGTGTTATGGCAAGTCCGTATCTCTCAAACTCTTTTTCAAGCCTGTATAAAGGTACAGCATTTACATATTTGCCATTCATGACTGCCGCTGCAAGTGATGGCGTTACAGGACTTGATGGCAGTAATCCCTTTGGATGTGGTGCACGCTTCATATGTCCGTCTTCTTTGCCGGCATATACACCTATATGGTGCTCATCAACTGTTATCTTAGCCGGTGTAAAGTGATACCTTTTAACGACTGTATCCGGAAGCTGTTTCCATCCATTTTCACCGAATTCTGCTTTTAATTCTTCTTCGGTCATGTAATGGTCTATTCGCTCAACAGGAAGTCCTTCCATATCCACGGCACGTTTGCCGGCTGTCTTCTTTCCATGTATGGCATTTATTTCCAGTTCTTCCGGCTCATTTGCATCAAGATCAGACACTGCTTCCGCTTCATTAAAGAATACTATCTTTCCATCTACTTCCATAAAACATATCTGGTTTGTATCAGACATTTTTTCTGTCTTTCTTCCAAACCTGTTATTATTGGCAAGCACCAGCTGTTCCATCATTTTCTGCATCTTATCATTAAGTGCTTTCATTTCTACTGTAAGAGTTTCCATCTGGTTCTGAAGATTAAGAAACATCTTTATAAGAAGTGTCTTATCTATGCTATTCAGTTCTTTCTCTGTATACTTAATCTCCATAACCACATACTCCTTTTCATGGCATTAAGTATAGCAGAAATCGTGTTATTTCGCCACTTATGGCATTTGTCTGATTCGTCATTATGACGGTGGATAACACTTCTAAAAAGCCGGTATTTCTGGTTCTTTAGAACTATTATCCACATAAGGCAGGACACAGGGATGTATTAATTCTTTTATGTCCTGCATTTAGTGGATAATCCATATATTTGCTGTCACGATTATAGTTTTGAAAACTTTTTATATTATAAAAAATCTACTTTCTGCACAATGTTTACATCAGTGTTCCAGGATTATCCTGTGGCTTAATCGGGCGTTTTGCTATAATCTCAAAGCCTTTCATTAACTGTTCAAACTGCTGCTCATTTATCTCCAGTGCTTCTGTTACATTTCTTGGCCATTTGAAACTGCCTTCTTCAACCCTTTTATACATAAGCAGAAATCCGTCACCTTCCCATAGAAGTGCTTTTATCCTGTCATTCTTTCTTCCGCAGAATAAAAAGATTGTATCTTTATCGTGTGGATCAAGTTCAAACTGATACTGTACGATTCCTGCAAGTCCGTCTATTCCTCTCCGTAAATCCGTGTAGCCGGCTGCTATAAATATGCGTTTAAAACCGGCTGCATCATTAAGCATGGTTAAATGCCTCTATAAGATTTTTTATAAAATCAGGTGTAGCAGTATTAGTGATTTCAAATGTAACTCCATTGGTTTTTATTACAGCAGCTATTGTATTATCTTTAAAAGAACAGCCATCATTTTTGTTTTCACATATAGTATGTGTAATAGTTAATTCTGTTGATGCCGGGACTTCTTTAGTTACAGGAAGTTCCACAAATGTAGCTGCCTGTCTTTCAAAAGTATCAATACATATTTCTTTAAGCTTTTTCTGCCAGTAGTAATACTGGTCTTTTGATATGTTGTTTATCTCAAGCCACTGAAGTATCTTCATGCCACTTGAACGGCATTCTTTTATTATAGCTGCCCACTTTTTAAGATTGTGCTGTGTTTCTAACTCCTTAGCGTTCAATAATTGTAACCTCCTGAAAAATTTGTGATAGTTGTACGAATTGTACAATTCGTTAAAATCGTACAACTTGTGCAACTGGATTATTATGGTTATATCAAATTTTTCGTGATATTTGTAGGTACATAGGTTGGAGCGTTTACCGTAAACACTCCACCCTAGATATATAATGTAGAATGTTTACAAATATACAAAAAGCGTAAGATATATAACATACCTCACACTTTTTATAACTAATATTATTTATCCCCTTATAAACATCCCTGCTTTTTCCATCTCAATAAGTGAATTCTCATAGCCACTATTATCTTTATCTTCGCCAAGAACCCATTGGCAGAATTGTGTTAATCCTTCTCTTAACGATATAGTCTGCTTAAATCCTAATATATCTTCAGCTTTTTGTATATCAGCTATATTGTGTGCTATATCACCAATTCTAAAGTCACCAGTTATATTAATATCACTATTGCTATCATAAATTTCTTTTAACATATTAGCAATATCTATTACACTTGTTCCAACGCCACTTCCAAGGTTAATAATCTCCGAATTACTCTTAGCATTATCTATAGCTGCTATAACACCTTTTGCAATGTCAACAACATTAATAAAATCTCTGCTTTCAAGACCATCTTCAAATATATTGACAGACTTATTCTCTAACAATAATGTAGAGAATATTGATAAAATACCTGTATATGGATTTTTAAGTGATTGTCCAACTCCATAAACATTCTGAAATCTAAATATTGTATAATCTATTCCTAATGCCGGACACATTGTCTGCAACATTTTTTCCTGTGCATATTTTGTATAAGCATACAATGAACCAGGTATAATAACACTGTCTTCCGTTGTAGGTAACAAAGTAAGCTTCTCACCACATTTATCGCAATAAAGATTAAAATCTTTATTTAACATCGTTTCCTTTTTTCTGCTCTTAGGATAGACAATCCCACAGTTAGGACAGCTATACTTTCCTTCACCATAAACTGAACGTGAAGATGACAATAAAATCTTTTTAACTTTACTATCTTCACCTTTTGATGAAATAACCTGTAAAAGATTTGATGTTCCCATAATATTAACATCATTGTACTGATTAATTCTGTACATAGATTGTCCTGTTCCTGTTTCCGCTGCTAAATGAATAATATACTCTTTACCATCTACTGCTTTTTCTACTACATCATAATCTCTTACATCACCATATATAAAATTACATTTATCTTTAATTTTGTTATACAAATATGAATTATGCCAATCCGAACCGTGTATCTGTTCTGTCATACAATCTAACACTGTAATTTCATATTCACCTAAATCATATAACTGATTAACTAACTCACTTCCTATAAATCCTGCTCCACCTGTTATTAATACCTTTTTCATAATTTATGTCTTTCTTAATATATTTATTATATATTATATTACCTATACATTCTGCAATAAGCAAATGTTCTTCTGTATTAATATCTACAGCTTCATATTTATTTACTATATGCATATATGGTTTTCTGCCTATCCTGCACTTTCCATTAAGTTCTCTAAGATTTTTCCAGGAACTCTTTCACTATTTGCTTTGATAGGAACAAAACACTCTGTTTTCATTATGCCACCTCCTTAGAAGTAGACATATAACAAACATCAATGTAATTTAATCGGAGATTATTCCCCCCTATTTTCATAGTTATCTATTGAATATGGGTCTATCTGTGATACACTTTCATCCATATCTAACCAAGCTCTTGCACATGCCAAATCTAATCCATCATCTATATCAATGCTTGTTCTTTTATCTAATATATATTTATATGGATTAGACCCATGAAAATACTTCCATTCTATCATTTTTCTTCTTGGTGCTAACAAAATTCCATCTGTAACAAAATATAATGGTTTTAATTGCTGCGATGGGACATGTTTAATTCCTAATTCATAATTTATTGGTCCATTATCATCCCACAGATATCTCTTGAACTTTTCCATAGATACCAATGAATCATATCCATCTTCTAAAGCTTTATAATATAAAGAAATTGCTTCTTTATATTGTTTAGGAAACACCAAAGGGGCTGTACAAGTTGCCCATAATATATCATCACCATCAACATTCTCACATATATGAGCTACAACCTCACCAAAAGTTTTACTTTTCTCATCACAGAATTCCACTGCCCTTTTATGTGTACTAACTCCTTGTAACCTTGCCATTTCTAACATATTATCAGAATCAGATGATACTACAATATTAGTAATCTCTTTCACTTGTTTTAATTGATTAATCTTATTAATTAATAAGTTAGTACCAGCAAATGGAGCTACATTTTTATTCTTTAACCTTCGGCTTCCTTCTCTTACAGGAATAATTGCTGTTATCATTTTTATCACCTTACCTTTTTATTTATTTCTTATTTGCCTCAATATATTCATAATGTATTGTCTTTTAGCAACTGCAATTATAATAGTTAACAATATAATAATATACCTAATCAAAACAAACGAATATAATAACATTATTATACCACTAATAAATAACAAAATAACAATATTTATAATTATATTTTTTATATCATATAATCTCTTACCATTAATATGTTTTTTACACACTTTTTTCATAAACAAATAATGTGCTATTGCAAAAATCATATAACAAATCAATGTTGTATAGCCTGCTGCTATATAGCCAAATATAGGCATAAATATCATATTCAATATTATATTCAATACCGCTCCCAATACTGATGCTATTGTAACAAAATAACTTTCCTCAAAATAAAACTCTATATTAGCAAATAAAGAATATAAGAAAATAAAATAGACGCTCAACGCTACTGGTGGAATGACCCATATAGCACCTGAATAACTGTTTGGTGCCATTATTGATATTATCTCTGGCGCCATCAACATTGGTATTAATGTTATTATTCCGACTATAAATAACAATATATTTGACATTTTTCTAAATTCTTTATATTGTCCATTTTCAATTTTTTGATAAGTCCAAGGAACATATGAAGAATTGATGCTAGTAACAATAATATTCATAACCATCGATACTGAATAAGCAACACTATATATAGCAATTTTTTCCTGACCAAACATTTTTTCAATCATAATCCTATCTGCCTGTGACAATACAACCATTGACAAATAATGTGGTATTAGAGGAAGATTAAACAGTAATGCAAATTTCCAATATTCTTTATAATAAAAAGTCTTTCCCTTTATAAAATTATAAATATAAAAAAATAGTCCAACAAAAACATTTACAACTACAACCGATAAAATTCTAGCTATTCCCTTTTGGCTTGTATTACTAACGGCAATCAAACCAACTACTGGATTAAAAACTGCAATTACCAAAGTTATAATTACTAACGCCTTATATTTGAATAAATATCTTTGTTTCATTGACCAAAACTGAAATGCTGGTGTAAAAAATATTTCTATAAGCATCGCAACTATAACTATATCTGGTAACCCTATTATTTTATTCCACATATTTTTACAACTTATATAAACACCTATAACTAATAGAGAAACAATTGTTGATAATCCCTGCATAGAAGAAATATACTTTGTCCTTTCTTCTTTATATTTCAACATTCCGTTATTAAATACTCCAGATGAAAGATTTAATGTTGCAAAAATACTAATTATACTAAGCCAAGATTGATATAACGAATATTGTCCGTATTGTTCTGCTGTCAATATTCTTGTAAAAAAAGGAACCGTAATTAACTGAATCCCTTTCTGAATAATACTGCAAACAGTAAACCATATACTTGCTTTTATCCCTTGTGGTATTTTGTTATAAAATAGCTTTATTTTTTTTAACAACTTCTTTTTCCTTTCAATTGTTCTATTTAACCTGTTTCTCTTATTTTGTTTATTATATTCCTATAATTTTCTTTTAAGTTATTTGTGCCAATCAAATACTGCTTTATTTCCATCACTTTCTGATTATAAAATTCTGTATTTATTTCAGAAATAAGTTTTTCCAATTCTTTTATATTAGAAAATTTAACATAATCAGTTTTAGGGAACAAATTTATATCATTTTCTTTTCTTATAAACAAAAAGGTTGGAATACCTAATTTAATAGCTGTTAAAAATGAAGTTGATGCTGATACAACCACTATCTCCATCATTGAGCAAAAATTGTCTATGCTAATTTCAGTACCATATGTATATACATTATCCTTATCTAAAATATTTAAATATTTACTATTGTCATCCGCTGGATGCCATTTTATATATAGCTTTTTATTATTCTGTTTACAATAATCTTGTACTAATTTAAGCATTTGCAAATTATCTTCAATCGGCTGCATTGGACTATTCATCACTACACCTATTGAGTTCATTACTTTTTCTTTGTTTTCACCACTATCACCTAAATGATGTGGTGACCCTGCTACAATCATATTACCTTTGTAACCTGCTTCAATTGCTGTATCTTTTGCTGCCTGACTTTCAGCTAAAAAATATGTACTCCTAGAACCTAGGTATCCCCAAGAATTATTATTAATATTAAAGGTACCATGTTGTAATGTTATTGTCATTTTATTATCGTTGTTAAACTTTTGTGTAAAATAACTGTCAACTGGCATCACATCACAATAAGTCATTAATAATCTAACAGCTATATTATTTTTCTTACATATATTTTGCCAATCATTATAAGCAACAAACACTTTAAGTATCTGTCCACTATAATATAACCTCTCATCTAACTCTGTAAAAATACTTTTTAACTGTTTTACCCATTTTATAAATAATGATATATATTTTATCTGGCTAAAGCAAAATACCTTATTATCGCAAATCATTATCATATTGTTATCAGTTAACGCAACTACATTTTTAAATGCGCTCTTATGCTCAGGTCTATGATTATAATCGCCCGAACATAACGCTAACATATCTGCTCTACCATTATTAATATATTTATAAGAGTCTTTTAAAAAAATATTTTTTAATATTCTTATTATTTTATATCTTTCTTTTGTATGTTCTTCATTAATACAATAATGTAATACATCACCCATCTTAATATTTTCACATTTTATAAAGTCAATTTTATTCAAATCACTTTGGATACTATGTTCTTTCATACTACAATTTTACTCCTGTTTGATTACTCTATCCCATTTATTATTATTTTTATTATACTTTTTAACTACTCTTGCTGGCACTCCTACTATCACTGAATAATCATCATATATTCCTCTAACAACTGCATTAGTCCCCACTATACAATGTCTTCCTAAAATTGTTCCTGCCTGTATTGCAGCTCCATAACCGATAAAACATTCTTCTCCTATTTCTGTCTTGCTATATTTAATATTTTGATTTAAAATATGATTATTAATATCCTGATATTCATGATCAATATTAGTAATAAATACATTACCTAATATGGTTGTATTTTTGCCAATCTTTAAATTATCACAAGATGTGATGTGAAAATTTTGCCCTATAGAAACATTATCCTCAATATTAATTCCTGCATTATATTCCATATCGTTCCATTTTGTAATAACTTCCATTCTTGCCCCATTTAAAATACTTACATTATTTCCAATACTAATATATTTTTTTCCAATCACCCTGATTGGTTTCATTATTATCGAATTAGAACCGAAATTAGCATAAGTAAAACTATAAATTCTTTTTTGAATAAATGCAGTTATTTTACATTTCAATAAATAAAATTTATTATCATAATTTATAAATGTACTTATTTTTGATCTAATATTATTCATACTATTCTGCCTTTTTTAATATCTGTTGTATTTTATCATTATTTCCCCATACTGCCTTAGAATCATATATTCTATCTGGATATACTCCATATTTAAGTTTTATGTCAAATTTGTTATCTCTTATGTATCTTTCAACTCTATCAGCAAGTTTTTCTGGTCTTCCTGAGCAAATATTTATTATCCCATTAACTTCATCTTGTTGTACTGTTGCTGCTACTTGGTCACAAAATTCTTCATAATCTAAAAAATCATATTGATTTAACCCCATTGTAAAAGGAAATTCTTTTTGACCTTTTTCAACTGCCTGCGATATTTTGGAAAATATAGAAGCTCCATATACCGAATTGCCCACAATATAAAATCCTCTAAGCCACTGAAACACATTATTATTTTGTTGTGCCAATAACTGTGTTGCTTCTCTTAGTGCATTCTTTGCGATACCGTAATAACTTTGAGGATTGCAAGGTGTTGTTTCATCTATACTTCCCTCTATAAAACCTATCTCATGCATTGTCCCCATTACGCTGATTTTTTTAATCCCCGCTTCTGCCATTTTTCTTATAAACTCAAAATGTAACGGAAAATCCTTGATATGATGTTCTGAAAAATGTACAAATCCATCTCTCCATGCTAAATGCAATAAGCAATCAGGCTCGTCAAAATACTGATATGGATTCTTAATTTCAAATAAATTACATTTCATCTTTTGTGCTCTATTATCAACATTAGACAAATCAAAATCAGCTGCAATAACATCACAACCATTATCTAAAAGCTTTTTTACTATTCCACTCCCCAAATATCCATTTGCACCTGTAATCAATATTTTCATAATACTATTTACTCCTTTTACAAATTTCTAATTCATTAAGTATAATCTTAAATCTGTTTAAATATGTTTCATTGTTTTTCGCCCATTCGTAACCTTTTTGTGCATATTGAATACGTATTTCCTCATTATCAATATAATATTCTATTTTATTTTTTAGCTCATCATAATCACGAAATGTATCTAACATTCCCTCATATTTTTTTGCTATTAATTCATTATAACTAACTAACTGAAATGCTCCCGCACCCAAGATTTCATTTAATCTAGCATTCCAACCGCTTTGAGATTGTTCATGCAAAATATTAATATTTATTTTTGTTCTCGAATATAATTCGTTAGCTTTTTCATGCGATATTTTTTTATTTACAAAACTATTCTTTTTATCAGACATAATAAATTTAATGTATCTAACAATATTTCTTTTAAACTCATATATTCCATAAAACATACAATTTTTATTTTTAAAATCATATGCAACTTTTTCTAATATTTTTTTCCTATTTCCATACATCGCACCAACAAAACTTATGTCTACGTCCTTTGTATTTGTATTTATTGGATAATATTTTTGTTCATCATATCCCAATGGTAAAAAAACACTTTCTTTGTTTTTTTCCTTCAATTTTAAAACATCAGATTCTTCAAATACATAATGTAAATCATATAATTCCCAGTTTTCCATCATATCTGGATATCTTGAAACCGAATCATATAACCATATAGCTTTTGGACAGGTTATACTACTCAACGTTTCCCTCTCCATAAAATCCCCTCTTATAACAATTACAAACTCAGGATTTATCTCTTTATAAAGTTCCAATATTCTTTTATTGAATATTGTCTTTTTTTTATCTATAATTTTTTTATCACTACAATGAAATAATTTACATACAGCTGTTCTCCAATCATATGCGCTAAAGCTCAATGAAATTGCATTATAACCACATTTATCTATGCTATTTGAAAAAATCTCTGTATAATTATTAAAATCAGGTGCTATTAACAAAATTTTCTTCATATCAATCTTTTATTTCTTTCTTAATTTATAACAATTAATAATCTTCCTAGTTATCTCTTTATAAGTAAATGATTTCATTTGTTCATCATTTAGAATAGGTTGCTCACCATTCATTAACATATTTTTTATTCCGTTTGAAATACTATTTTCATCTGTTTCATCAACAAATGCAACCGATTTACTATAATCACTTAAATATTCAACCTGTCCACCTGTATATGGACACACTATTTTACATTGCGACAATAATGCTTCTGGAAAAACAATTCCAAATGGTTCACTTGGATTAAGAGATACAAAAATCTCACTTAATGAATAATAATGTGCTAAATTTTCTTGTGTAATTCTTCCAAGAAATACCACATTCAAATGATATTCATCTACTATTTTCTTTAATTCCAATTCATCCGGACCACTTCCAGCTATTAATAATTTGTATTCAATATTATTTTTCTGTAATATAATTAATGATTTGATTAATTTCTCTACACCTTTTACCGATACTAATCTCCCTGCATATAAAATTGTATTCGGTTCTTTTTTTACATTTCTTTTAATAATATTATTATAAAATGAACTTGAAACGCCTAATCTAATTACAGCATCTGCGTTTATCCCAAAAAAATTACTGTTAATCATTTTTGTAAAATTACTATTAGCTAGTATCTTATCACATTTTTTTATTAATATTTTCTGATAAATCACCGCCAATTCAGATTTTAATTTTCCATAATAATTAGAATTAAAAAATCCATGCAAAAAATATATCTTATATGAATTACTTTTATCAAACAACAAATATTTTGCATATCCTAATGATGCTATAATCAAATCAAATTTTTCATTTTTAAATATTTGAGTTGCATTAATATAATTAATTTTTTTTATATTAAATTTATCTTTATTTATTTTTTCTTCTTTCTGGTCTGTTAATAATACTACCTGACAATTATTCTGTTCAAAACCATTAGCTATTTCTTCATCAAATATTGCCACACCACCAAAATATTTACTTGTAGTTACTGGTCCTAATATTCCTATTTTCATAAAACACCTTTCCTATGACAATTTGTTAAATACTTTAATGTATTCTTCTGAGGCATAATTCCAATTAAATTCCTTAATAAAATCTGTTTTCATATCTAATTTATATTTTCCATTGGCATACTGAACTAGTTTTTTTGCTAATATCTTAAAATCTTTGGATGAACAACAATATCCCGTATTATCATTTTGAACAACTTCTGGAAGTCCTCCAACCTCAAAACAAAATACAGGTAAATTTGATTTTAATGCTTCACACACTGATATAGATAAATTTTCTATAGTAGAAGTATTTATTAATCCCATATAATGATTATAATATATTTGATTACTTTTACCTTTAAGTACAATATTTTTTTGTTTTTTTAGCTTATTAGCAATTGATGTTTGGATAATTTCACCATATATATCGATGTTTATACTAGAATCCATTTTATAAATTTCTTCTGACAATTGTATAGCTTTTCTATATTTTCTTGCATCTATATTACCAACCATAATAAATGATTTTTCATTAATTTTATAGCCATCACTTGATTTTTCATCTATTCCATTACGAATAACTTTTGATTTTTCGTTAAACTTCCTTGTATAATTATTCATATATTCCGAAACATTAATTACATAGCTGGCATTCGTTATTGTTTTCTTATACATAGGAATAAAATAAAAACTTTTCAAAAAAAACTCAGCATTGATCCATCTAGCATCAGGCCAATTGCCATGATATGTATGTACATAATTTATTTTCGCCCTTTCCAATACATATCCTATATGATCATCTGAATATCCCAATATTATATAATCACTATTTTGTTTTTTATATTCCAATAAAGCTTTATATATTTCATTTACATTCTTTTTTAAATTAACAACTAATCCAGAATTTCTCTCATACACCCCTAATTCAAGTGTAAAAACCGATATATCATCAAATTCATCCTTCCATTTACTTATAAAATACTGTGTTGCCAGGGTTGCTCCCGTGAAATCCCCCCCAAATTTTTTCGTAACAATAACTAATTTTCTCATATTTTTATTTATCCTTTTTTATTACTAAACCTAAAAGTAAATACCACAACCTATAATTTCCCAAATCCAATAATAATAACGGAACAATAATATACGGAATTACTATATCTTGTCTTTTATTCTTAAAAAGTGGCAGGAATGTATAAATATATGACATTAATACAATTAATCCTCCATCTAATAATAACGAAATAAGTGTATTGTGTGTTGGATAAGGTAATAACTGTTCATTTGCAATCCAGCCATAACCAATTATTGGTTTTTGCTTTATATAATTAAAAGCCATCATCCATATTCTCATTCTATTATCATCTTCAAAGCTCGCATTAACTTTTAATGTATGCTCTCTACCCAATAATTTAGCTGACAAAGTAAATATATTTTCTATAATTCCATTTAATATATCTGGATTTACAACTGACATAATAAGCAAAATTGATAAAACTGTAATGCTTACATAATATAATACATATGATTTCTGCTTAATTTTAACTAATAACTTCATAAAAATATATACAGCAATACATATCAATGAAGTTCTTGACATTGATATTACTGCCCCGATCATAGCCATAATTATAATTTTGTTCGCAATATTTTTTCTTTGAACATACATTTCAGCTATAAATATTAAGCACAAACTAAAAATCATATATTTATTAGGATCTGTAAAAAACCCATTTAATCTTATTTCATCTTTATATATATACACACTCGTTGATAACAAAACATCTGATATGTTTTTAAAATAATTCATTCTTATTAACAAATAAACTAATACTGCATTATATATATTAGCATAAGATATTCTAGCAATGTCATTGTCAATAATTTCAAAATTTTGTTCCGAATTAATTATATCTAAAATTAAAATCAACGATATAATATATCTTATAAATTCCAATAACTGTGATGACCCAATTGTATGAAAAATAAGAACCAAAAAATCAACCATCAAGAAAAAAAACACTCTTTTATTAAATATAAGTTTTCCTTTTCTCTTAAGTAATATATATATAAAATAAGCAACTATAATCCAATCATATAACTTTAACGACATTATTGTTACACTTGAATATAAAAAACTATCTAACATCAATAGTATAAATAAACTTCCTCTGTCCTTATAATGAATTATCTGAAATATACTCTTTAATACTATTGCAAATATAAATAGATATTCGTTTATAATAAACAAAAACGGAAGTATAAGATATAATATTATCTGAAGCATATCATATATTGATACTTTTTTCTTTTTATAAGTAATGTTTTCTTCTTTCATTTTACCACTTCTAACTTCTTAAAAATTTTTTATAACATATCTTTCTAAACCATGTTGGAACAATAGTAGATAAAGTTCTAATTATACAGTTCTCTATATATTGAACGTTCGATATATACTTATTTTCTTTCATATATTTAAACAACCGTATTTGTGATAATACATATTTAAATCCCGCTCTTCTTTTATACATATTATTACCTGCTCGCATATTTAATAAAATATCTTCTAAATTATATCCTTTATAACCATTCATTAACATACGTATCCATAAATGATAGTCTTCTAATAAATAAAAATCCTGATACGAACCCACAGCCTTAACACTCGACTTTTTATACATAACGCAAGGATGATTAAATGGATTTCTCTTTTTTGAAAATTTTATTATTTCATTATTATTTTGGGGCAAAATTCTTAAACATTCTATATTATTAATATCATCTGAAAATTCTTGCACTGTGCCTGAACATATACTTATTTCTTGTAATTTCTTAAATATTTCCAGCTGCTTTTCACACCTATCAGGAACTGATATATCATCACTATCCATCCTTGCTATATATTCATTTTTACAATACTCAAGTCCTACGTTAAGTGCTTTTCCTAATCCAACATTTTCCTTTAGTCTAATAACATTAAGAACATCACCCATTTCTTCTTTTTTATCTAAAATAACCTTATCAAGAGATTCATTTAACTCACCATCACATACCAACACAAAATCATCTGTTTTTTTTGATTGTTTTTGTATACTCTCTATAGCCTCTTTTAAAAATTCTGCTTTTTCTTTTTTATAGACTGACATTAATACAGAATACTCCATTAATATACTCCTTATAGACTTTCCTATATAATTTTCATTCTAACTAATCTTCTTCCTTTGCTGCCGCAGCTTCCTGCATTGCTTCTTTATTCATTGCAGTTGTCTTGCCTGCCTCAATTCCCTCTGTACTCTCCGGCATAAATAAAATCTTTATTGTAGCCATAATTATTTTTATATCTGTTATTATGCTGAGTTTTGATATGTACATTAAATCCATCTGTAATTTATCATATGGCTCTGTATTGTACTTACCATATACCTGAGCATAACCTGTAAGTCCAGCTTTTACCTGTAATCTTAACGAGAATTCTGGCATTTCCTTTATGTACTGTTCTGATATTTCAGGACGTTCCGGTCTAGGTCCAACACACGATAAATCACCCTGTAATATATTAATCATCTGAGGTAATTCATCAATTCTACAGGCTCTTATCACTTTGCCTATTGGTGTTATTCTGCTATCGCCCTGAGAAGACAATCTCGCAACACCATCTTTTTCAGCATCAACCTTCATACTCCTGAATTTCAGTATGCTGAATTTCTTGCCATCCTTAGTAAGTCTTACCTGTTTATAGAATACAGGACCTCCATCATATGCCTTTATTAAAACTGCTGTAATTAATAATATAGGACTTGTTATAATTAAACCTACAAGTGATATCACTATATCCATTAATCTTTTTATAAATAAATATCCTAATCCAGGTGTTGCTCTTTCACATATCATAACCGGAAGATTAGCCATCTGAATAACCTGGGCATTACTTATCATAAAATCACCTATATTAGGTCTTACATATGTCTTAATATCATGTTCAACGCAATATTTAATAATATCGTTACGCTGTGTTGATGCAAGTCCACACAGCATAACCGAATCTGCACCTGTTTCCTGCAGCTTATTAACAAACTTCTGCAATTCAACCTGTGCTCCTTTATGCCAACTTTCTATATCAGTCAGTTTAATTTCACCTGCCAGTATAAATCTCCAGCTTAACCTGTCTATTATGCTTCTGCCATTTTTATAAGCATATTGATTATCGTATGCAAGAAGCACCTTAGATGGCTTATATATAATATTTGTCAATTTATTTGCAACAATTGACCATATTGTACTTAACACACAGCTTATTACCATTTCTAATAATAACGGCAATATATTTTCCACGTGTCTTGTAAGCAACATTATTACTATGTATATAATGCAATTGCTTATAAGAATAGATACACACTGGGAATAAATGAGTTCTGATATTCTGCTAATTCTTAATGCCAATCCTTTATATAGCTGAGCCATAATGGTATATATTATGAAGTAAAGGGCTACTACCAGTGCATCACCTTTTCCATAAAATGTATTTCCCCACATTCTTGATTTATAATATCCATACCATATTGCCGCAAACAATAACGTATTTATAATAATTACAATTACCTGAACTAAAAATAAAGCCGTTTTTTGCTTTTGTTTTTTGTGTATCATTTATTCTCTCCTCACATCATCCCGTGTATAAACCATTCTATAATTCTATTATCAGTATTTATTTCTCATCATAATCCATAAGAAAATCTCCATCAAACTCATCTGCTGATGGCTTCTTTCTTACACCAGTATTGTTTCCTGCCACATTAGCTTTCTTTCTTGCGGCTACCTCGCCAACACTTCCTGCCTGTCTTTTGACTGGCTTAGAAGCATTGTTAGTATTCTTTCTTGCTGATGAAGCTTTTCTTGCTTTCTCGAATGATTTATCTGGTGACTCCTCGCTGTTATAATGTCCATAATAGCTGCCGTAGTATTTACCATAATACTTGCCATAGTATCTTCCATAGTAACCATTTTCTGATAAATCAACCTTATTAAGAACGCTTCCGATTATCTTAATTTTTGTCTTTTTAAGCTGTCCCATTACATTCTGTGCGAACTTATAGCTTACCTGGTTAGCTGCGATTACAAGAACCGCACCATCACATACCTGTGCAACAATAGCTGCATCGATAACACTTCCAAGAGGTGGTGTATCGATGATTACATAATCATACTTTTCTCTCATCTGTCTTACAGTCTCTTTGAATAATGGGCTGTCAAGAAGCTCTGATGGGTTAGGTGGCACTGGGCCAGCAAGAATAACGTCCATATCCGGCACATTTGTCTGATATATTACTTCTTCTAATGTGTTCTGTCCTGAAAGAAAATGTGTCAATCCCTTAACACCCTTCTTAACTCTGTAACGTCCTACAAGAACTGACTTTCTTAAATCACAGTCAATGAATAACACTCTCTTTCCGCCATCTGCTATTGATGAAGCAAGGTTCATTGTTACTGTTGATTTACCTTCATTAGGTCCACAGCTTGTAAACATTACTACCTTTGTATCCCTACCACTTAAGAATATGTTAGTTCTTAAATTTCTATAGCTTTCTCTTACCTGATAATCATCCTGCTGGTTAGTTTCTATATTAATTGTCTGCATATTTTTAATCCTTTCACACTCTCTTGTTTACCTATTTTCTTGTTTTCTTTTTCTTACTGCTTGGCTGTCCATTATATTCTTCTTCAGTTAATGGAATAAGTGAAAGATTAGTTATGCCAAGATATTTTTCAACATCATCTGATGTCTTAATTCTATCATCAAGAATGAAGTTGACTACAAGCACTGCTATTGCTATTACAATACCTGCTATTGCACCAAGCATTGTATTCTTCTTAACATTAGGACTTGATGGTGCATTTGCAACACGTCCATATTCAATTACATTAACGCCTTCAATCTGCATTACTGATGTTATCTGCTTAGCAGATACATCTGCGATTGCATCTACTATTTCTTTAGCTCTCTTAGGGTCTGTATCTGTAACTGTTACCTGAAGAACTCGTGAATCTGTCTCGATTTCACAAGAAATCTTGCCAACGAGTGCATCTGGTGTTATATCAAGATCAAGGTCTTTAACTACCTGTTCTACTACTGGAAGGCTTGTCACAAGAACTTTATAATCTTTAACAAGCTGTGTTGATGACTGAATATCACTAAGTGTTGTAGTAGTGCCATTCTGTCTGTTGATTATATATAATTTGATGGATGACTGATACTGAGGTGTAATTGCTATCTCTGTTATTCCAAATGCAATTATTGCTGTCACAACACCTGCTACAATTACTATCCATATCTTTGATAACAGCATCCTTATGATCTGCATAATATCAATTTCTACTTCTTCGTTGTTATCTTGTCTGATATTTGTTTCCATATTATCTCCTATCCTTTGCGCCTTGAATATTTACCCAGGCGTTTATTATATTAATATTGTTTCTTCAAATGTACTTAAAATATATAAATTATGATGTAACTGTCTAAATCATAATTATTTAAAACATTTCATAATTTATTAACAATATTAGTTCTGTACAATTATACGAACCTTGTCTAATAATGTCAACAAGGCCTACTTCCATCTCTTTTTTTTGATTAAATGTCTTACCCACCCCTTGATTTTAGCTGGTTTCGAGATGATTGACTTGTTTTTTATGTGATTTGCGGGAAAATGTTTTTAAAAAAGAACATTCTATATTATTATCAGCATACACTGCAAATCACACCTAAAAAAATGCGAGAATATCCTGTCTGACATTCTCGCAAGTTTCACTGTTACAAGCTACTAGCCGGAATCGAACCGGCGACCTACTGATTACGAATCAGTTGCTCTACCGACTGAGCCATAGTAGCGTACTTGAATTATTGTACTCTTATTTGGTGGAATTGTAAAGGAGGAATTATCCAATTTTCCTTATCAGAATAAATCACTGCGACTTCTGGTTCTTGTTAATACCATACACCTTTTCACATTTCCACCCCCGCCGCATAAATTATAATAACAATACTTATACCAAGAGGTTATTTATGAAAGCTCTCCCCACCAATTCATCCCCTCCTCTGTTATCGCTTAAAGGTATTTCCTTTGCATATAATACGCCGAAAAGCGAAATTCCTGCACTTGATAATATCTATCTTGATATTATGCCGCAGTCTTTTACATCTATAGTCGGGCCTTCCGGCTGTGGCAAATCGACCTTGCTTTCCATCATATGCGGGCTTCTTTCGCCACAGAAGGGTGAGGTTGTTTTTAACGAGGATATTCTACACGATAATGCTATATCTCCAAGAATTGGATTTATGCCACAGAAGGATACTTTATTTGAATGGCGCACTATTTATAAAAATGTGACACTCGGTCTTGAAATTAATCATCTTAAAGATAAGGAACATTTAGAAAATGTTAACAATATGCTAAAAGAGTATGGCCTATACCAGTTTTGCAATGTCCATCCTTCTGAATTATCCGGAGGCATGCGTCAGCGTGCGGCATTAATAAGAACCCTTGCACTTAACCCGGATATTCTTCTGCTTGATGAACCATTTTCCGCTCTTGATTACCAGACGAGGCTTGAAGTGTCTGATGATATCGGCAAAATCATTAAAGAGCAGAAAAAAACAGCCATTCTTGTTACTCACGATATATCGGAGGCTATCTCTATGGGCGATAGTGTTGTTATTCTTTCACACAGGCCTGCACATATTAAAAAAATTGTTAATATTAACCTTTCCATTCCTGACCGGACACCATTTACTTCAAGACAGGCTCCTGAATTTGCAGGATATTTTAATGAAATATGGGAGGATATACAATGAATAAATCTATCAAAGCAATCAATAAAAAAAACATCTCTAACTCCCGTACACAATATCTTAACCACATAAGATTATATAAAATTTCCATTACTGTATTAAGATTTTTGATTTTAATGGCATTTATTGCCGCCTGGGAAATATCAACCCGTACTGGTATTCTTAATCCATTTATATTCAGCTCACCATCAAGAATATGCACAACTTTTATTGCTATGGCTAAAGATAACAGCATATTCATTCATATATGGACGACACTTTTTGAAACATTTTTATCTTTCTTCCTTATTATAATTGTCGGAATGGGAGCAGCAATTCTTCTCTGGCTGTGGAAAGGCTTATCAGACTGCCTTGAGCCTTTCCTTATTGTGCTTAACAGCCTGCCCAAATCAGCACTTGCCCCTATGATAATCGTCTGGCTTGGCAATAATATGAAAGCTATTATCATAACTGCTATATCTGTAGCTATATTTGGTATGATAATTAACATATATACCGGATTTTTAGAAATTGACAAGGAGAAAATCATTCTTATTAAAACACTTGGCGGAACTAAGAAAGATATTCTTAAGAAACTCATACTTCCCGGTTCTAAGCAGATAATAATAAGCAATATGAAGGTCAACATCGGTCTTTGCCTTGTTGGTGTAATAATTGGCGAATTCTTAGCCGCTGATAAGGGACTTGGCTACCTTATTATATATGGTTCGCAGGTATTCAAGATGACTTATGTATCTATGAGCATTGTTATACTCTGCATTATCTCAACTGTTCTATTCAAACTTGTTGATGTCATTGAGAAAATGTTTCGTGATTGACATTTTTATCTTTTCATAATATACTGCAAATATACAAATTATGCTTTATATCGCATACAGTTTATTGTATACTCATATAGCTTATAATTAATGGCATTACTATAGATTATCACGCGCCACGCTGGCGCAGAAATGAGGATTTAATGATTTCACTCCGCATTAAGGACACTAAAGTATTTATGTCCCAGCTGCTTATCAAGGATACCTTCGATAGAATGCTTCTGTCAGAAGCCACAATAAAGACTGCGTGTTCATACACTATTAATGGACAGATTAACAAGGAATATTATTCTGATGAAGAATGGGATAATCTTAATAATAACGAAAAGTCTTATTCAGAATGGGGTAATATTAAGCCATTCTGTTTTAGTCTTATTAAGGGTAATAAAGTTCCTGCTGCTATGAAGCTTGTTATGCTTGCCTCTTATGAACTTGTCACAGATATTATCGCAAAGAATAACATCGCTGTTATGCCTGAGAATGTTAATGGTCTCTTTATTAATATGAAGTATCAGGAAGGTCATGTAGATATTATTACAGGAACTTCTCTTAATGTATTTACATTAGATAAGCAGCTTGATACAGCCTTCGACCAGTATATCAAGACATTTCTTGCTAATGCCGGTCTTGATTTTGAAGAATTATAGTGAGTTTATTAATATTTAATATTTTTCTAAAGCCTTGATTTTACTGTATTATCTCTATCTTTGTTAGCACTCATTAGATTTGAGTGCTAATTTTTGCTTGACTTCCACTTTTAACAATATTAAACTTAGACTTAATTAAGGATATAAAGATACATATATTTATTCTTTACATCTAATGAATATTAAAAGATAGGAGATAATAATTATGTCTAATACACACGGAAGTTTATCTATTAACAGTGACAATATTTTTCCAATAATTAAAAAATGGATGTACTCTGACCATGATATTTTCTACAGAGAGCTTATATCTAACGGCTGTGATGCCATAACCAAGCTTAAGAAGCTTGATATGATTGGTGAATACGAAGCACCTGATGATATTGAATATAAGATTGATGTTAAAGTAAGTGCTAATAATAAGACTATCAAGATTATTGATAATGGTATTGGTATGACTGATGGTGAAGTTGAAGAATATATTAACCAGATTGCTTTCTCTGGTGCAGAAGCATTTCTTGAAAAATATAAGGACAAGGCTAATGATGACCAGATTATCGGTCACTTCGGACTTGGTTTCTACTCAGCATTTATGGTAGCTGATAAGGTTACTATTGATACTCTTTCTTTTAAGGAAGGTGCTAAGGCTGTTCACTGGGAATGTGACGGCGGTACAGAGTATGATATGTCTGATGGAACAGCTGCAACTCCTGGTACTACTATAACTCTTTACTTAAATGAAGACAGCTACGAATTCGCCAATGAATACAAGGCTCGTGAAGTAGTTGAAAAGTACTGCTCATTTATGCCAGTACCAATCTTCCTTACTAATGAAGATGCCGGCGAACAGACAGAAGAGATTCCAGAGGAAGAAGTAACAGATAAGGATACTGTTCTTGATACATTTATCAAGGAAGCTGTTACAGAAGAAGTTGAAAAAGAGGACGGCACTAAAGAGACAGTCGAAAAAGTTCCAGCAAAGAAGATGGCTAAGATTGTTAAAAGACCTGTTGCTATCAATGATATCCACCCTCTCTGGACTAAACACCCTAACGAATGTACTGAGGATGAATATAAGGAATTCTACCGCAAGGTATTTAACGATTATAAAGAGCCTTTATTCTGGATTCACCTTAATATGGACTATCCTTTTAACTTAAAGGGTATACTTTACTTCCCTAAGATTAATACAGAATACGAGTCAATTGAAGGAACAATTAAGCTTTACAATAATCAGGTATTCGTTGCAGATAACATCAAGGAAGTTATTCCTGAATTCCTTCTTCTCTTAAAGGGTGTTATTGATTGTCCAGATCTTCCTCTTAACGTATCACGTTCTGCACTCCAGAATGATGGCTTTGTTAAGAAGATTTCTGATTACATTACTAAAAAGGTTGCTGACAAGCTTTCTGGTATGTGCAAGACTAACCGTGAGAACTATGAGAAATATTGGGATGACATCAACCCATTCATCAAATTTGGCTGCTTAAAAGATGAAAAGTTCGCTGAGAAGATAAATGATTACATTATATTCAAGAACCTTGAAGGCAAGTATTTAACACTTAAGGATTACCTTGAAGCTAACAAGGAAAAGCACGAGAATACAGTCTTCTATGTAACTGATGAGAAGGAACAGAGCCAGTATATCAATATGTTTAAGAAAGAGAATATGGATGCTATCATTCTTACTCACAATATTGACCAGCCATTCATCACTCATCTTGAAGGCAAGAACGAGGGTCTTAAATTTGCAAGAATTGATACTGACCTTTCTGATATATTCAAGGAAGAAACAAGCGAAGATGAATTAAAGGATGCAACTGAAAGCCTTACAGCTACATTTAAGAAAGCACTTAACAATGATAATCTTAATATCAAGGTTGAAAAGTTAAAGGATGCTTCTGTATCTTCTATGATTACTCTTTCCGAGCAGGATAGACGTATGCAGGATATGATGAAGATGTACGGTATGTCAGGAATGGATCCGGCTATGTTTGGTTCTACAGGACAGACTTTAATTCTTAATGCTAACAACAGTCTTGTTCAGTATGTTCTTAACAATAAAGATGGTGAGAATACTGATATTATCTGTAAACAGCTTTACGACCTTGCACTTATAAGCCACGCTCCACTTACAGGAAACCAGATGACTGAATTCATTGCAAGAAGTAATAAGATTATGGAATTACTTGCAAAATAATACAATTTAACATATGATAGGATATACGGGGTGAATTCATTCGCCCCGTATATCAATTAGATTGGGGACTAACGTATGACTACTAATAACAACAATACACCTGATGAAGATGATTTAGATTATATCGATTTTGATGATGATTATGATGATATTGAAGATGACGATGATAACGATGATGATTATTCTTACAGCCGTTCTGATAATATCAGCAGACATACAGATAATAATAAGAAGCAGGAGTATTCTGTTGTTAAATTTATAGTATCAGAAGCCTTCAGTTTCATTAAAATTGTAATATTTGCAGCTATCATTGCCCTGCTCTGCACCAATTTCATAATCATTAATGCCGAAGTTCCATCTGGTTCTATGAGAGATACAATATGGGAAGGCGACCGCCTTTTCGGTTTCAGGCTTGCTTACAAGTTCAGCGAACCAAAGCGCGGTGACGTTATAATCTTTAAATATCCTGATAATGAGTCAGAGAATTATGTTAAGCGTGTTATTGGTCTTCCTAATGAAATAGTCCAGATTAAGGAAGGGCATGTATACATCAATGGTGATGAGCTTGATGAGCCATATATCAAAGAATATATATATGATGACGGCGAAACACACACTTATATTGTTCCTGACGGCTGTTATTTTATGCTTGGTGATAATCGTAATAACTCCAAAGACTCAAGATACTGGACTAACACATATGTTAAGAAAGAAAAGATAATTGCCAAGGTGCTTATCCGTTATTACAGCGGTGAAAAGGGACGCATTTCCTTTAGCAGAATCAGTTAAAATTTCATACAATTTATAATGTAACGTATAATAAATCACCTCCTGTTAATACTACTACTGTGTATTGCAAATGTTCTATTTATTAAAGCATTTACCAGACACTTAAGTTAAAGATTAACAGGAGGTAATTTATTATGACTAATTTAAGCTGTAACGCTTGTAGCTGTGTACACAATGATGATAACTGCTGCTGCCTTAATGGTATTGATGTAAAGGGAAGTAATGCCTGTGAGTGCAGTGAAACTTGCTGTGGAAGCTATTCTTACAAAGATGGCTCTGCTAAGAATAATACTGCTTCGCCTAAGCTTAATCTTCAGATAAAGTGTGCCGCACATAACTGCGTGTATAACAATAACGAAGCTTGTCAGGCTGACCACGTTGATATATCAGGCATAACAGCCGTAAATGCTGACGATACTGTCTGTTCAACCTTTAAATCCAAATAATAAATTAACATAAACAAAAAAGAGGTTGCCAAATTATTCATTTTATTATAAAATTATAATAGTTATGATAATTAGGAGGTATACCAAAGAATGGTAAGCGCAGGAGATTTTAAGAATGGTTTAACAATTCAGATGGATAATAACATTTGGCAGATTATTGAATTCCAGCATGTAAAGCCTGGTAAGGGTGCTGCTTTCGTTAGAACAAAGTTAAAGAATATCGTGAGTGGTGGTGTTGTTGAAAAGTCTTTCAGACCTACAGAAAAGTTTGACCTCGCTCATATTGAGAAAAGAGAATATCAGTATCTTTACTCAGATGGTGATCTTTACAACTTTATGGATACAGAGACATTTGAACAGATTGCATTATCTGCTGAGAATGTTGGTGATTCACTTAAGTTCGTTAAAGAGAACGAGATGGTTAAGCTCTGTTCACACAACGGTAACGTATTCTCTATTGAGCCACCTATCACTGTTGAACTTCAGATTACAGAATCTGAACCAGGTGTTAAGGGTGATACAGCTACAGGTGCTACAAAGCCAGCTATCCTTGAAACAGGTGCTAAGATTTTAGTTCCATTATTTGTTAACCAGGGTGATACAATTAAGATTGATACAAGAACAGGTGAATATATTTCACGTGTTTAATTAATCAGATTAAAGGTTAAGATTTATAAGATATTTATTATATTTTAACATAATAAGTTCTTAAAAAGAGCCTGTACACTTTCATCGGTGTACAGGCTCTTTTTATTCTGCCCATTATAAAGAAGAACCTATAGCCAAATCGTGCTATAGGTTCTTCTTTATAATGATTATCCTCTATTAATTACTCTTCGTCATATCTGTTAACGCTTCCATCGCATACAGATAACCTCTAAGTCCAAGTCCTACAACCTGTCCCTGACATACTGGAACTGTAACAGATGTATGTCTGAATTCTTCTCTTGTATGAACATTGGATATATGTACTTCTATCTTCGGTATTGCAGCTATCGAAGCAAGTGCATCTCTTACTGCATAGCTGTAATGTGTAAATGCCCCCGGATTAATTACAATACCATCAACATCATTGTAATAAGCTTCCTGAAGCTTATCTATAATTGCACCCTCATGGTTGCTCTGGAATACCTCAACTTTAACATTAAGTTCCTCTGCTTTCTTGTTAATCATATCAACAAGCGTGTCATAATTATCATTACCATATATTCCTTTTTCTCTTATTCCAAGGAAATTAATATTAGGTCCGTTAATAACAAGTATCTTCATTGCTAATCCTCCATATTCTTAATGATTGCTGTATACATCTGTTCAAATGACATCTTCTGCGTATCAACTATCATATCAGCCGCATCCAGATATATATCTTCTCTCTGCTCCATAAGGTTATGTATCTTCTCGTGAAGCCCACCGCCCTGTAATAATGGACGTTTGGTGTCCTTGCTCAACCTTTTGCAAAGTTCCTCCTCAGAAGCTTTAAGATATACTACTGTTCCAAGCTTTCTTAAAAGCTCCCTATTGACCTCTCTTAACACAAGTCCGCCACCAACAGATATGACGCAGTTATCAAGAGTATCTGATAACTCTTTTACCGTCTCTGTCTCCATATCCCTGAAAGCTTCCTCTCCCTTCGTTGCAAAGATTTCGCTTATTGTTGTATTCTGCTTTTTCTCGATATACTCATCTGTATCATAGAACTTTCTATTATGTCGTCTTGAAACCCAGCGGCCAAATGTCGTCTTTCCACTTCCCATAAATCCAATAAGTACAATATTATTCAATTCCAAGTTCCTCTTTCATCTTATTATACACTTTATCCGCCTGTTCTTTTGTGACACTTACATCATTCCATAACTCATACGCCGCAACTCCTTGGTATAAAAGCATTTTTAAACCGTTGCAGGCTGGCTTTCCGGCATTTTTACACATTTTCATAAAACGTGTTTCACTAGGATTATATATAATATCAACTCCGACTTTTACCTTCTTATAAAATGCTTCATCATCAATTACAACATCATCCACATTAGGATAAAGTCCAACGCTTGTGGTCTGTATCACAACGTAATCATCAGCTTCCAGCTTATCATACTCACTTATAAGCATAGGCTTGATACATTCTTTACCGAAATAGTCATTAACTGCTTTGGCTATATCGTAAGCCTTTTCCTTAGTCCTGTTAAGCACATATATTTCTTTAGCACCGCTCTTTGCACATAAAAATGCTATTGCTCTTGCCGCTCCGCCTGCACCAAGAATTACACAACGGCTGCCTAAAAGCACAACTCCCTCGTCTATAAGTTCTCTTTCAAGTCCCAATATATCTGTATTATAGCCTTTATAGCCCTTATCTGTTCTTACAAGCGTATTAACAGCTCCTATAGCTTTAGCAAGCGGATCAATATCCACAAGTGACTCCATAACAGCCTGCTTGTGTGGAACTGTTACATTAAGTCCTAATATGTTAAGTGCATAAGCTCCATTTACTGCTGTGACAACATCACCCTTTTCAACCTTGAAGGTTGTATACACCATATTCATATCCATAAGCTGTGCAAGGCTGTTATGTATCACCGGGGAAATTGAATGTCCCACCGGATTACCTATAAGACCGCACACTCTTGTTGTACCATTAATATCTATCATTAAAATCTTACTTCCTTTCTTATGAGCTTATATCTAAAGTACAGATAAATTCATATATTATGAAATCACAATAAATATATATCTTGAAATTATATTAAACCTATATGTATTAGAAACCTGCTTTTCCGCCTTCTCTTTTAATATGCTTCTTATAAAAATGCAGAACTATCCATTCAAGCCTTCTTTTTAGAATTATCTGTATCTCCTCGTGCTTGTCTATCGGCTTTACAAGAACAGACTTAATTCCTGCCCTGTTAGCACCCCACACATCTGTGAACAACTGATCCCCCACAAAATATGTGTCAGACTTATCAGTATTCATATACTCCATAGCTTTAACATAATTCTTAGGAGATGGCTTTCCTGCCTTGCTTACATATAATGAACCAACCTCATCTGCAAGCGGCTTAACCCTGTATTCTTTATTATTGGATATTATGCAGGTATTATATCCCATAGCCTTTAAATCACCGAACAGCTTCTTTGCACGCTCAGTAACCGGTGCTCCGTGTTCAACAAGCGTGTTGTCAACATCAAATATAATTCCCCTGTAACCTTTATCATAAAGTCCCTTATAATCTATATCGTATGCAGAATCTATATACATATCCGGATAAAATCTTTTAAACATCTGTAATTACTACCTTTCTTATCAGCTTTTCTGCTGTTCTTAAGCATTTGTTGCTTTTAAGTATTTACTACTTTTTAAGTATTTTCTTGATTTCGTCCATAAATGTATTAACATCCTTAAACTCCCTGTATACAGAAGCAAATCTTACATATGCAACTTCATCTAAATCCTTTAACTTATCCATAACAATAGAACCTATCGTTGTTGTAGGTATCTCTTTCTCCTCCATATTAAATATCTGTCCCTCAATGTCATCTACCATATCATTAATCTGTTTCATTGATATCGGACGCTTATGGCACGACCTGACTATTCCAGCCACTATCTTTTCCCTGTCATAAGGTTCTCTGTTATTATCTTTCTTCACAACTATAAGAGGAAGTGTCTCTACTTTCTCGTATGTGGTAAAACGCTTTCCACATTCATCACACTGACGGCGTCTTCTTATAGAGCTGTCATCTGTAGGTCTTGAATCTATTACTCTTGTATTCTCTTTTCCGCAATATGGGCACTTCATTCACAAACCTCCCCTAAATACAATAAACTACTAGAATTATAGCCCACTGGTGCTGTTATGTCAAAATATCTATAAAATATTCCATAAACACACTATAGCACTAATTAATAATCAATCTATATTACAGTCAAAAGCCTTTCTGAACAGGCAAAAAGCCTTTCTGACTGTAAAGACATACAATAATAATACCATATACAATACACATAACATAAAATATCAGGGCTGCCGCACCAAATATAATCTATAATATAAAGACATTATCAACCTGTTATTATCTTCCTATTATAAATTCTACTTTATGCGACAGCCCTTTATTTATTTATTTATTATTTTATTAATACTTGCTATGCTGTTAAGACATATGCTTCTTCATATTCTTAAGAGCACATTTTTCAAGCCTGCTTACCTGTGCCTGTGATATTCCAATCTCTTCGGCTATCTCCATCTGTGTCTTATATTCATAAAAACGCTTTCTTATTATCTGCTGTTCACGCCCGCTTAACTTTGCAAAGGCAGAGTCCAATGCCAGATGTGTAACCCAGTTCTCTTCCCCATCTGCTTTATCTTTAATCTGGTCTATGACATATAATGTATCCCCGCCTTCATTAAATACCGGTTCATACAGTGAAACAGTTGGGGATACAGCCTCAAGTGCTATAACAATATCCTCCTTAGATGCTCCTATCTCACTTGCAATCTCCGATATTGTCGGTTCCTTCTGCCTGCTCTTTAATAGCTGTTCTTTTGTATAAAGTGCCTTATAAGCCATATCCTTTAATGAACGGCTTACTCTTATTGCACTGTTATCACGAAGATACCTCTTAATCTCCCCAGTAATCATTGGAACTGCATAGGTTGAGAACTGCACGCCCTGCGATACATCAAAATTGTCTATTGATTTTATAAGACCTATACAGCCAATCTGGAATAAATCATCCACATTTTCATTACTGTTAGAAAATCTGCCAACAATGCTTAATACCAGACGGAGATTACCTTTAATAAATCTCTCTCTTGCTGTCTGGTCACCAGCCTTTATCTTTAATAAAAGCTCTTTCTTCTCCTTCGCACTTAGCAGAGGCAGCTCCTGCGTATTAACACCACATATCGTAACTTTTACACCAGCCATTAACCTTTCCTCCTAAAGACATTGCGAACATTTATCTTTAGTGGAAAGGCATACATTTAAGTTCGCTTATATTACAAGCATTACCACATAAATGTACTTTTATACTGTTGTGAACTGGCAATTATATACATATTTAATATTAATCATCTCTTCTTGTAAGAAGAACAAGTCTTAAAAGCTGAAGAATAGATGTAAGAAGTGCCGCTACATATGTTAATGCTGCTGCTGTAAGCACCTTTCTTGCACCGGTAAGTTCACTTGACTCAAGCATATTACGTTCTCTTAAGGTTCTTAATGCTCTTGCGGAAGCATCAAATTCAACCGGGAGAGTAAGAAGCTGGAATACTACAACAAGTGAGAAAAGCACTACTCCAAGCTGCATAAGTCCTGTAGCTCCAAGGAATAAACCTAAAAGAATTATTGGCCATGAAAGAGCTGAACCAATATTAGCTATCGGTATTACAGCTGCTCTTATCTTAATTGGAAAATATTCTTCGTCATACTGCATAGCATGTCCACACTCATGGGCGGCCACGCCTATAGCTGCTACTGATGTTGAATTGTATACAGAATCTGATAATCTAAGAACTCCTTCCTTTGGTGAATAATGGTCTGTAAGATTACCGCTTACTCTCTCAATTCTTACATTAGTAATTCCTGCCGCTCTTAATATTTCCTGTGCTGCCATAGCACCTGTAAGCCCTGAACGGCTGTTATACTTATCATATCTGTTAAATGTCGATTTAACATTCATAGATGCTATAAGACTTATTATTGCACCTATAATAACGAGTATATATGTTGCATCATAGAAATAATACATATATTTTCCTCCATCGAATTATCAATTTTATTATTTAATATGATAGCCTATGCCAATCTGTGTGTCAAACCCATAACACATTTGTTCATTAATATTTCATTATTATACCTGTTATATGCACTTTCCCCTTTAAAAATACATATTTTATATTAAGTATAATTATATAAAATGAGGTGTTGTATGAAGATATTTGAACTAAAAAACAAGCAGGTTATCAACGAAGAGGACTGCTGTATTATAGGCTGTGTTATTGATATTGACTTTGACCCTAAAAATGGCTGTATCAATTCTATAATAATTCCTGGTCCTGGACGGCTTTGCGGCTTCTTTGGACGTGAATTTGTGTATGTCATACCTTTCAGATGTATCAAATCTATTGGGCGTGACATTATCCTTGTCAATGTCTGCCTTGATAAACATAAAGAAAAATGCTAATATATACATATAATTTAGTGAGTACACGGTTATTTAACTTATCTTGACTATACGTTATATTTTGATTGGAGGTTACTTATGAACGATAGATATGTGGCTTATGCAGGTACTTATACCCACGAAAGCAGCAAAGGTATTCATATATATGATATGGACGTTGAAAAGGGACGAATAACTGAAAGATGTGAGGTTACAATTGATAATCCCTCATATATAACATTATCTTCTAATAAGAAGTATTTATACGCAATATGTGATCAGGGTATTTCTTCATTTGCTATTACTGAAGATGGTTCTCTTGAACTTATGAATGTTGCTTCTATCAACGGAATGAGAGGCTGTCATATTTCTGTAACTAAGGATAACCGTTTTCTTGTTATTTCCGGCTATCACGATGGCAAGATTACTGTAATGCATATTAATGCTGATGGTTCTTTAGGCGATATAGCTGATGAGGTATTTCATAAGGGTCTTGGAAGCGTTGCTGAACGTAATTTCAGACCCCATATAAGTCATACCTGCTTTACACCTGATGAAGAACTTTTATGTGTATGTGATCTTGGAATTGACCAGATTAAGCTTTATGAATTCAACCATACAACTGGAAAGCTCAAGCTTTTTGATATTATACGTTCACAGCTTGAATCAGCTCCAAGAAAGATGATATTCTCAGAAGATGGGCGATTCGCTTATGTTGTATGTGAATTAAAGAATTATATTAACGTATATTCTTATGATGCTTCTTCTGATAAGAACAGATTTGAGATGATTCAGAATATATTCACTGTAAGACGCGACCATAAGTCTAACAGTGCGGCTTCAGACATATGCCTTACTAATTCAGGCAATAACTTAATCTGCTCTAATGCCGGTGATAACACCGCTACAATATATTCTGTGGACAAGACTACAGGAAAGATAATTACACTTAACTCACTTCCTGTAAGTGGTGATTATCCTAAGTACATATGCCTTTTTCCTGATGACAAGCACCTTTTATCCATGAATAATGAAGGCAACTCAATAACAATATTTACTGTAGACTATACCAAAGGACTTATTGTTATGAATGGCAAAGAACTTAAAATATCACGTCCTAACAATATGGTTATTAAAAAGTTAGATTAATTGATAAAGGATCGGCCATAAGTCCAGACCAATCCTTTATCAAAGCAAAAGGCACTGTGCTATATGTGTTCTCATCCTGAATACATATATGGCACAGTGCCTTTTTATTATCCGCTGTACTTTTCTGACTGTGCCTTTATAAGCTGAACATCATCAAAGTAATTAATCTTCATAGCAGCCTTAACTTCGCTTAATGTCTGTTCTGCTACCTCATAAGCATTCTTAGTTCCCTGTTTAAGTATCTCGTATACATAAGGAATATCCTTCTCATATTCGTGTCTTCTATTTCTGATTGGCTCTAATTCCTTGTTAAGAACATTTAAAAGGAACTTCTTAACCTTAACATCACCAAGTCCACCTCTCTTATAGTGGTCTTTTAATTCATCAAGGTTATTATACTCTGGTAAGAATAATCCAAAGTCTTCTTCCTTACTGAATGCATCAAGATATGTAAATACAGTATTACCTTCTATCTTACCAGGATCCGATACCTTAATATGATCTGGATCTGTATACATACTCATAACCTTTTTCTTAACATCTTCTTCTGTATCAGAAAGATATATGCAGTTACCAAGCGACTTACTCATCTTAGCTTTGCCATCTGTACCTGGAAGTCTTAAACATACTTTATTATCCGGAAGAAGTATCTGTGGTTCTACCAATGTATCTCCATATACTGAATTGAACTTTCTTACAATCTCTCTTGTCTGTTCAATCATCGGCTCCTGATCCTCACCTGCCGGAACTGTTGTAGCCTTAAATGCTGTTATATCAGCGGCCTGACTTATTGGATAGCAGAAAAATCCAACCGGTATGCTCGCTTCAAAGTTACGCATCTGGATCTCTGACTTAACTGTTGGGTTTCTCTGAAGTCTTGAAACTGTAACAAGATTCATATAATAAAATGTAAGCTCTGTAAGCTGTGAAATCTGTGACTGAATAAATATATCAGACTTGGCTGGGTCTAAACCGACTGAAAGATAATCAAGTGCAACCTCTATTATGTTCTGGCGTACCTTCTCAGGATTATCAGCATTATCTGTAAGTGCCTGAGCATCTGCTATCATAATAAATATCTTATCGTATTCACCTGAATTCTGTAATTCTACTCTTCTCTTTAATGAACCAACATAATGACCAACATGAAGCTTTCCTGTTGGACGGTCACCTGTTAATATTATCTTAGACATATTGCTCCTCCATTCTTATGCAACGCATCTATGCATATCACAAATATTCATAATTTTATCACATTTTTTTTAAAATAACAATTGAGAATTAATCTAATTAATAGTAATATATATAACAGAGTGCCAAGAGCACAATAATATATACTTGTGGAGGAACAATTAATGAAACATTTACTTAGTCCACTAGACTTAAGTGTCACAGAACTTGAAGATTTACTTAATCTTGCAAGAGACATTTCTAAAGATCCTAAAAAATACAGCCATGTATGTGATGGTAAAAAGTTAGCAACTTTATTTTATGAACCTAGTACAAGAACCCGTCTTAGTTTTGAAGCAGCAATGCTCAATCTTGGAGGGTCTGTATTAGGTTTTTCTTCTGCTAACTCAAGTTCAGCATCAAAGGGCGAAAGCGTGGCTGATACTATACGGGTAATTTCCTGCTATGCAGACATATGTGCTATGCGCCACCCAAAAGAAGGTGCTCCTATGGTTGCAGCAAGCAAGTCTTCTATACCTGTAATCAATGCAGGTGATGGCGGACACCAGCACCCAACACAGACACTTACAGACCTTATGACTATAAGGGAACTCCGCGGTTCTCTTGACAACTTTACAATAGGCCTTTGTGGTGACCTTAAGTTCGGAAGAACTGTTCATTCACTTATCAATTCACTCGTAAGATATAAAAATGTCAAATTCGTGCTTATATCTCCTAAGGAATTAAGAATACCTGATTATATAAGAGATGATGTATTAAAAGCCAACCAGGCTGAATTCATTGAAATGGAAAACCTAGAAGATGCTATGCCTGAGCTTAACATATTATATATGACAAGAGTACAGCGTGAAAGATTCTTCTCAGAAGATGAATACCTCAGAATGAAAGATTTCTATATACTTGATAAGTCAAAAATGGCTCTTGCAAAAGAGGATATGTATGTTCTTCACCCACTTCCTCGTGTTAATGAAATATCAGTAGATATAGATGATGACCCAAGAGCTGCTTACTTTAAACAGGTACAATTCGGTGTATATGTAAGAATGGCTCTTATTATGACACTTCTTGGTCTTAATAACAAGTAAATATAGGAGGGTAATTATGTTAAATGTAGGACAACTTAATGAAGGCTTTGTACTAGACCATATTGAAGCCGGCAAATCAATGATGATATATAATAACCTTGGTCTTGGCGAACTCGACTGTCAGGTTGCTATTATCAAGAATGCAAGAAGCAGTAAAATGGGAAGAAAGGATATTATCAAGATTGAGGGCGGACTTGACCTTGTTGATTTAGATGTATTAGGATTTATCGATCATAATATCACTGTTAATATTATTAAAGACGGACAGATAGTAGATAAGAAATCACTTTCATTACCAAAGCAGATTACTAATGTTATCAAATGTAAGAATCCTAGATGTATTACTTCTATTGAACAGGGTCTTGACCATGTATTTGTTCTTTCTGACCCTGTTAAGCAGGTATACAGATGTAAATACTGTGAAGAGAAATATACTGGTAAATAATATCCCCCAATACAACATTCGTACAGCTTTATTATATAAGCTTGAAGTTCTAATGTAATCTTCTGATTATATAGTAAAAAGGGGATGTGAAAAAACTCGATTGAGTTTTTTCGCATCTCCCTTTTTGTACCTGTTGTGTATAAATGACTGAAATCATGCGCAAAGAAAGCGCACTTCCCCTACCCCATAGAAATTCTTTTTTTGAATCTATGCAGCAGTTCTGTTTCTCATCTTTTTTTCTGATATTTATATAGATTGTGGCCTATCGCCACAAGTAAAACTTCCAGTTTGACTGAATGAATACCTCTTCGGACAATTCTCTTGTACCAACGGTCGTTTTTCATAATTCCGAAAGTGCCTTCTGCTTGTATCGAACGGTTCATTCGTAATAATGCACCATGGATACTTTCTAGGTTTTCGATTACTTCCTGATGCATGGAAGTTAATTCCTGATTGATCCGAACGGTTCGATTCTTATCTGTCTTCTTACATTTCTCTGCATATGGACATCCACTACAGTCTTCGCATTCATACAATTCTTCCTTACGTCCGTATTGATTTCCCCTCACATTTTTTCTGTATAAAAAATGGAATGCTTTATCGTTAGGACATCTCATGACACCTTGCTCATCAATTCTGAAGTTAACTGCACGAAATGGATCTTCATGATATTTCTGATCCTTAGTTTCCTTTTTAAACATTGGAAATTTCATATACTTTTCAATTCCGTTCTGTTCACAGAAAATATAATTGTTGTATGAGCCATATCCAGCATCTGCCACAGGATATTTGGGATAGAATCCATAAGTTTGTTTGAAGTGCTCCATCAAAGGAACGAAACAATCCATATCCGAACGATAATGGTTCACGTCAACAACTGCAATATATTCATCTGCTACACCAATCTGTACATTATATGCTGGCAGAAGCTGATCATTGCCCATGTAATCCGTTTTGATACGCATAAAGGTAGCTGAGTTATCTGTTTTAGAGTAACTGTTTCGATTAGGACCACAGATTTCAATTTTTTGTATGTATTCTTGAAGTTTCTGACAGAAAGTAGTCAAGTGTTCATAATGACGCTGTTCTTTGGATTTTCGCTTTCCACTTCCGTAAACAAATGTACTTGTATCCAGTTCCCATAAAAGTACTAGCTGCTCAACGATTTCATTCAGATAATCCGGTACATACTCCGGATTTGTTGTGATCTGCACCCCGCTCCATGCGATTTCTGCATTAATCTCCTCAATCTCCGCAGTGATTTTTTCGTAAAGCTTGTAACGGAACTTTTCGGTAGCCTTCTTCCATACCCAGGTATACTTGTTTGCGTTTGCTTCAAACTTGGAGCCGTCGATGTAGAGATGTTGCAGATCTACATGCTCATCGTTAAAGATAGCATGATTGATGTCGTTAAAAATGTTTTCAATCTTATCTTGAAGTATTTCATTGATGAAATATCCAAAGGTTCTGTATGACGGAGTCTGATGATCCATGAGATACATGAACCTGATATTAACTTTGCAGTTGTCTTCCAGTTCTCTCAGAGAGCAGTAGCCGCTAGTCATAAATCCGAAAAGTACTGTTTTTAACATGTTGACTGGATTATATCTGAGTCGTCCGGTTGTGTACTCCGGAATATCCGTCAGATACTTGTTTAAATCGATTCCTCCCATCAATCTGTCAAATGTTAAAACAGGATCCAGCAGATCCAAACAATCTGAAAGAAACAGTGGTAAATATCCTTGTTTTGAATTACAATAATTATTGTGTAAAGTTTTCATCGCAAGTTAATTTTACCACAAAAATAGGACCTTTCGCATGAACGAATGGTCCTATTTCTTTTAGGGACTTATTTCACATCCCCGCGCCGCAACTCTCGGGTTTTCTGTGAACTTTGTTCACAAAAAACAC